>TARA_B100001057_G_scaffold298143_1_pt1 | contig 27052 bp, 8 predicted proteins | sample TARA_B100001057 | Tara Oceans TARA_B100001057 (sample SAMEA2621839) | marine metagenome | biome: marine biome (ENVO:00000447); feature: surface water layer (ENVO:00002042); material: "saline water (ENVO:00002010), including plankton (ENVO:xxxxxxxx)" | depth 5 m
CCACATCCAGTGACAAAAGACCTTCCTGTGCTACTTAATGAACGTGCAATTGCCAGATCAGTGAGAAATTTAATTGAAACAATACCGACTGAACGGTTTTTTAACTCTTTAATTGGTACAGACGTTCGTGATTCACTATTTGAGAATTACTCAAGAACGACTGTCTATGTTATTGAGGACCAAATTAGAGAAACCATTTCTAATTTTGAGCCAAGAGTATCTAATGTTAATATAGAGGTGGATGGAAGACCAGATGAGAACGAAATAGAGGTAAAGATACTTTTTGACATAACTGGATTAGAAGTTCCTACCCAGTCCTTTAGTTTTTTATTAGAACCAACAAGATAATATGCCATTTACTCAGTATACTAGCTTAGACTTTGAAGATATCAAAGTACAAATCAAAGATTTTCTACGATCAAACTCAAATTTTTCTGATTTTGACTTTGAGGGGTCTAATTTTTCAGTTTTAATCGATACACTCGCATATAATACCTATATTAATTCATTTAATGCAAACTTAGTTGCAAATGAATCTTTTTTAGACTCTGCAACGATAAGAGAGAATGTTATTTCACTCGCAAGAAACATTGGTTATGTACCTCGCTCAAGAAAAGCAGCAACAGCAACGATTAAGATAGATGATATTGACTTAGGTCCAACAACAGATGCCACACCAAGATTTCTTTCACTAAGAGCAGGTCTTGTATGTGTTGGTAACAGCGATAATACCACTTTTAGATTTTCAATCCCTGAAACTATCACTTCAAGTTCAGTCAAAGCGATTGGTAGTAATTCTTTTGCCCAGTTTAATGATGATGTTACAATTTACGAGGGAACATACTTAACTAGAACATACCGAGTTGATACATCTCAAGATCAAAGATTTATTATTGATAGTCCGAACATTGATGCATCAACATTAGTTGTATATGTCACAGATCCAAACCAAGCGACAATAGGAAGAAAGTATTCAAGAGTTGATAATATATTAAAATTGAATAAAAACTCAGAAATATATCTTGCACAAGAAGTACAAGATGAAAAATATGAAATTTTGTTTGGAGATGGATTTTTCGGTAAAAAATTGGAAAATGGTTCAATAGTTACTGCAACTTATATTGTTACTGATGGTCCAGATGGAAACGGACCAAGTAATTTTAATTTTCAAGGAACATTCTCCAAAGATGATGGAACATTCTTTACACCCTCTGATACTGTAACAACCACTACTGTTACAAACGCTTCTAGAGGGTCTGAAGTTGAAGATGTGTCCTCTATTAAGTATTTTGCACCAAGACTTTATTCAGCACAATACAGAGCAGTTACACCAAGGGATTATGAAGCAATAATTAATCAAATTTACCCCCAAACAGATTCTGTTTCGGTTATAGGTGGAGAAGAATTAGATCCTCCGCAATTTGGTAAAGTTCAGATAAGTATCAAACCGAAAAATGGTACTTTTATCTCTGATTTTGATAAATCACAAATTAAAAGTAAATTAAAAAGTTATGCGATTGCAGGTATTAATTCTGAGATAGTTGATCTTAAAATACTTTATGTCGAAATTGATTCAAATGTATATTACGACCCATCTAAAGTAGGTTCACCAATTACTTTAAGAACAAACGTTATAAACTCTTTGCAGAATTATGCTACTAATGTTGAGATGAATAAGTTTGGTGGAAGATTCAAGTACAGTAAGGTCAATCAACTTATTGATCGAATTAATGATGGTATCACCTCAAATATCACAAAAGTTATAATAAGAAGAGACTTAAAGGCTTTAATTAATCAGTTTGCACAATACGAATTATGTTTTGGTAATAAATTCCATATTAATCCATCTGGATATAATATTAAGAGTACAGGTTTTACTATTTCAGGAAGTTCGTCAACTGCATTTTTGACAGATATCCCAAATAAGGATGCTGCAGGAAATCTTGACATAAACATGAAAGGTACAATCAGTGTTGTCACTAGAGATGAAAAGAACAATATCAAAGTTTTACTTAAAGATGCTGGTGCAGTTGATTACAAGAAAGGTGAGGTGATACTAAACACCATTAATATTACATCAACAGTAGCACAAAACAATATAATTGAAATTCAGGCATTCCCAGACTCAAATGATGTAATTGGATTAAAAGATCTATTTGTCAGTTTAGACGTTTCAAGTAGTTCGATAAATATGTTGAAGGACGTTATCGCATCAGGAGAAGATGTATCAGGTGTTGTATTTACCAGAGATTACTTTACCTCAAGTTATTCAAATGGGGTTTTAGAGAGGAAATAATTTATGTCACAATTTGACAAAAGAATAAAAGTTAATACTGTTATTGAGAATCACTTGCCAGGATTTGTGACAAGCGATTTTCCTAACGCTATAGAATTTTTTAAACAATATTATATCTCCCAAGAATTTCAAGGAGGTCCCTCTGATTTAATTCAGAATTTTGACCAATATATTAAAGTAGATAATCTTGTACCAGAAGTTGTAGTAGGAATTACATCAATTACTACTGCTATTGATTCTTCAGATGCAACTATATCTGTACCCAGTACAAAAGGATTTCCTAGTGAGTATGGATTACTTAAAATTGATAATGAAATTATATCATATACAGGAATAACATCAACATCGTTTACAGGATGTATACGTGGATTCAGTGGAGTCACGGGATATAACGTAGGAGTATCTTCATCCCTAATAGATGTAAACCGAGAGAAACTAACATTTGAAGATACATTAGCAGATAATCATGTAAATGGTTCTACTGTTCAGAACTTATCTGTATTATTCATACAAGAGTTTTATAAAAAATTAAAGAAAACATTTTTACCAGGATTTGAGGATGTTAATTTTACATCTGACTTAGACGTAGGTAACTTTGTTAAGTTTGCTCGTTCTTTCTACCAATCAAAAGGTATTGAAGAATCTGTAAAAATATTATTTAAAGTATTGTATGGTGTTGAATCTACAATTATTGACCTTGAAAGTAATTTAATCAAACCCTCTGGTTCTGAATTTGTAAGAAGAGAAGTTATAGTTGTTGAGTTAATTACAGAAAATGGAGAACCTCAAAACTTAGTTGGTCAAACAATATACAAGAGTGATGACCTTGAAACAAATGCATCTGTATCTGAAGTTGAAATATTTAATAGAGAAGGTAAGACATATTATAAAATATCTTTATTCGTTGGATATAGTGATAGAGACTTAATACAGGGAATATTTAAGGTCAATCCAAACACAAAGGTATTGAATGATATATCTGCTGGTTCATCAATTATATCTGTAGATTCAACAGTTGGATTTGGTACAACAGGAACGATTGTAAGTGGTGTCAATACTATTGACTATAAATCAAAATCAATTAATCAATTCTTTGAATGCAGTGGCATAACAAATCAAATTAACACTGCAGATGATATTAGAAGTAATACTAATATTTTTGGATATGAAAATGGCGATTCATCAAAGAAAATTGAATTAAGAATAACGGGTGTACTAAACAAATTAGTTGTTGATGATAATGTTACTCTAGTTAATGAAGGTGAAAATATATTTGTAAAGAATCTTGGTCAGAAAATATTTAATAATGGTATAACTTACAAAGAAAAATTTGCGAATTCGTGGATTTATAATACAAGTTCAAGATTTAAAGTTGATATACTAGCATCTGGAGGTGGAGCAACTATTCAATTAGATACTTTAATTGATAAGTCTTCTATTAAAGTTGGTGATGAATTTCAGGTTCTTAGAAGAAATCAACAAACTGTTGATGGTACATTTAATGTTTCAAGTGTAGATATTAATTTAAATCAAATAACAGTTACAAATTTAGGATTTACTCCTGTTCAGGGACAAGAATATGATATTCGTAGAGTGATTGAAAAGGCAACAAGTACAAATCTTGAAATAAGAGAAGGAAATGAAAGTATTGTCTCAAACGTGCTTAATGTATATACTGATGGTGATACTAATGGATATGTTGCATCAAATTCACTTCCAGAGTTTAATATAGATGATGATGTTATTAAAGAAACATTAGTTGGTCTTGCAAATACCTCCTTTAAGTTTTCATTTGACCGAGATAGTCAAGATAATATAACTGGATTATATAATTTTTTAGAATTTCATTTTGATACTAACAGAGATATCAAGTTTATACAGGGAGATGCTGTTGTTTATAACTCTACTAAAGACCCTAATTCTACTAACAGTGAAGCATCAGAGGTTCCACCAGGTCTAAATGATGGTACTATTTACTATGTTGATCCACAACCAGCATCTGTTGGGTCAAATATTAGTAAATTAGCACTTTATTCTTCTAGAGCTCAAATAGGAACTGCTAGTACCGTACAAGTTGGTTTAGGTGTTTCAGAAAAAGATTTGCATACCTTTACTTTACTGAGACAACATGGTAAGAAGATAAGTGCAAATAAGATATTGAGAAGAATTCCTTTATCACAAGGTTTGTTTGATTCATCTACAGGTGATGAAAATATAACTGATATTGGTATATTAAAAAATGGTGTAGAAGTTAGATCTCCTGTTTCAGAAGATTTTATTGAATATGGAAGTTTATCAAGTATTAATTTGATTAATGGTGGAGAGGATTATGATATAATTAATCCACCAAAGATATTAATTGAAACAGGTATAGGTAATACTGCATATGCAGAACCAGTTATAACTGGTTCGGTTAAACACGTCTTTATAGATCCACAAGAATTTGATGTTAAATCTATAAAGAGTGTATCATTGACTGGTGCAAATGGAGATGGATGCGAATTAGAGGCAGTTATAGGTGCTAGATTTAGGGAGTTGACTTTTGATAGTAGAGATTTAATTTTTGGTGGTAGTATTGATATTGAAAACGAAACAATTACCTTTAATACTGAACATAATTTAGAAACTGGACAAATAGTTTATTACCAAAATAATGGTAATGCCTCTATCGGTATCGGTCCAGCATTTGATAGTTCAAATACAATAACTGGATCACTCGCAAATGGAGATCCATATTTTGTAAGATTCGTTAATCCTACAACAATTACAATTTACAATACTCAAAATGATGCTTTAAGTGGTATTAATACTGTAGGATTGTCAACTGATACTGCAGCATCTGGAATTCATATTCTTAGAACAGAAACAAAAAATACAGTAAACAGTATTAAAGTTAAGAATCCTGGTAAAGGATATGAATATCGTAATTTAATAGTAAACCCATCTGGAATATCAACTTCATTTGATACTATTAACTTTAAAAATCACGGATTTAAACATGGTGATTTGGTGAATTATTTGCCAACTATTGGTTTAGGAACAACATTACCTCAGTCAATACAGGGATTAACAACTACATCATCATATTATGTAATCAAGGTTGATGATAATTCCTTTAAATTATCAAATGCAGGAGTTGGTGGAACATCTACATCTGATTTTGATAGACTTAAATTTGCTAATTTAACATCAACTGGAACAGGATATCAAACATTCAAGTATCCTGATATAAAGGTAAATCTTGAAGTTGTTTACTCAGGTACTGTAACTGGTACATTTAATATTACTCCAGTTGTTACTGGTTCATTTACTGATGTTTACTTATACGAAAAAGGAACAGATTATGGTTCTAAAATATTAAATAATACAATAAATCCAAACGTTACTATACAGTCTGGAAAATTAGCGTCTGTTTCTCCTATAATTCAAAATGGTAAAGTAGTAGATGTAGTCGTAGCAGATCAAGGAGGTGAGTATAATTCCTCTCCAGATATACAAATAAAATCTACAGGAAAGGGCGTAGGTGCCTCTGTAAGACCAGTAATAGAGAATGGTAAACTAATAGATGTTATAGTTGTTAACAGTGGCATAGGGTATAGTGCAAGAAGCACTTCTGCAGAAGTTGTACCTAGAGGTATAAGAGGCGTATTTGATACTTCGGTAAGAAGTTTACAACTAAACGATCAATTTAGGGAAGGAGATTCTATATTAGTTCCAAGGAGTGATTTTTTAAGTTATAATGTAATTGGTGTTAATCAGAATTTACTAGAGAATTTAGAATCTGATACGTTTGATACTTTAAATAATGGTGAATTCGATAAACCAACAAAACACTCATCAATCATAGGTTGGGCATATGATGGAAATCCAATCTACGGTCCATTTGGATATTCAGAACCAAATAATATAAGTTCAACTATCCGTATAATAAAATCTTCATACACCAAAGATACTTCAAAAGTTGAAAATAGACCTTCTGGATTTGATGCTGGATTCTTTATTGATGATTATATATTTGATAATTCTGGAGATTTAGATATTCATAATGGAAGATTTTGTAAGACACCAGAATTTCCAAATGGGATTTATGCCTATTTTGCAACTGTAGAAGAAAATTTAAATGGTAAAATTATTGGTACATATCCATACTTTATAGGCAAAACATTTAGATTACCACTAATTCAAGATAATCTAAAATTAGATCATGATTTTGATTTTAATAGTTCCAATTTAATAAGAAACACATATCCACATAATGTTGGTGAGAAATTTGCTGATAATGATTTTCTTGCAGAATCTAATGAATTTATTAGACAAATTTCTCAAGTACAATCAGTATCTAAAGGTGAAATAGAAGATTTAACAATTCTAAATTCAGGTTCAGGTTATAGAGTTGGTGATCTTACATCTTTTGATAATACTGATACGAATGGTTCAGGATTTAGTGCAGAAGTAAGTGAATTAGTTGGTTTAGGAGTTTCTAGTATAGAAACTAAATTGGATAGATTTGAAGATTTAATATTTACTTGGTTTGATGAAAAAACAGTTACAGCTGGTATATCAACTTATATTGAGTTGAATGATAAAGATTATGTGTTTGTTTCAGGTTTAAGCACATCAATCCAAAATTTAACAGATTCATTCTCTATAGGAGTTTCTACTTCTCTTGTTGCTTTAGGTAAATCTATGAATTTTGTGGCAAATGGCAATGTTGCAATTGAGGATATTTTTGTTAATAAGTTACCAGATAACATATTGACTGGTAATTCAGTGAGAATTGGTTCAGGTAATACAAGTAATGTTGAAGTTGTAACAGTATTAAACGTTTATGATCAACAAAAAATTATCCGTACTTTAAGGGGTCCTGGTATTGCACATACATTTGGTTCTAATGTTGATTTATTGAATAACAGAATATCAATCCCAGTTAAAACAAAAAGATTTGATTCACAATTAAATGATGTAATTTATTTCAATGCCCCACAATCAATAGGATTAGGTACTGATGGTGGGTCAATATCAACAAATTATGTAATTGGAGAAACTGTAAAATCAGTATCAATACCAAATAGACAAATTTATTTACCTAATCATTCATTTGTTACAGGACAAAAAGTAAAACTTAATGTTCCTGCTGTTTCAAATAGGCAAATAAATGTTGCAAATACTGATGATCCAAGTGATAATGCTGGTAATTTTTCAATACCATATGACTCAAGTGACACTTCAATAGATTTATTTGTTATTAAGAAAAGCGAAAACTATATTGGTCTTTCAACAGTAAGTATTGGTAACACAAGCGAAGGACTATATTTTAAGTCAGACGGAAGTGCTGTCTCAGGTATAAACACACATCTCTATAACTTATCATCTCAATTTGATCAAGTTACAGGTGATATTGACAAAATTGTAAGCACTGTTACTACAAATGTTGCTGCAGCTGATACAACAACTCATAATTTACAAAATGGAGATATTGTATCCATAAATGTTGTTCCTAATCATACTGTTGGAATAGGTAATACGAATCCTATTGAAGTGAATTATAATGCCGAATATGAAAAATTATTAATAAATCCAATAAACTTTACAAATGCTGGTATAGAAACAAATAGAATAAACATTGAAAATCATGGGTTCAATACTGGTGATAAAGTATTTTATGTTGGTAATGCTGGTTTAGGAACAGGTTCATATTTTGTTTATAAGGTTAATAGTAGATTTTTCCAATTAGCAGAGACATTAAAAGATTTATCAGCGAATCCAATAAAATTAATAGAATTAACAAATAATAGTGGTGGAAGTGATCAAAGTATTTCGCCCATAAACCCACAAATCAAGGTTTATAAGAATTCAAAGATTCAATTTGGATTATCTACAACAACACTTGCGGGATTCGACTTTAATATTTTCTATAGTAATGGTGAAAATGTATTTAATAGTTCTCAAGATTCATCTTCATTCAACGTTGGAACTGCAGGAACTGTTGGGGTAGGTACAGATGAGTATGATACTATTGGTGCCACACTGACTTTACAACCAACTGCTTCAACACCACCAGTATTGTATTATGGTATCACTAAGGGTGGTTATATAAGTACAGCAGATAATGAAGTGCAAAATTATTCACAAATCATTTTCTTAGATAGTGTTTACAATGGCGAATACAAAATATCTGATATTACATCTGAAACATTCAACTTCTCACCAAAACTGCCCGAATTTTTAACCTATAATGATACTGATTGTGAAAAAATTGAATATTCGACAAAATCAACAAATGTAAAAGGTGGAATCAAGAAATTAAAAATTCTTTCTAACGGATTTAATTATAAACAATTACCAACATTTAAAGAAGTTACATCTGCAGAAGGTGTAAATGCTAATTTGGTTACTACGTCTAAAAATATTGGTAAAATAAAAAATGTTAGAGTGCTTGATATAGGATATGAATATTCTGCAGATAAAACTTTACAACCAGAAGTTTATATACCATCAATTTTAAATGTTGATAATCTAGACACAGTGACTGGTATTAATATAGTAAGTGGTGGATCTGATTATACAACTGCTCCCAACTTAATACTTTTTAATCCCGTCTCAAATCAAGTTGTCGATTCAGGTTCATTACAAGCAGATGTTCCTAATCAAACTATCTCATTTGTTCAATTAGTTGCTCCATTAAATGGACTCGACTCTATTCAACATAAGATATTTGCAGTTAATAACTCAAATGGAATTGGTATTAATTCAATACAAAGTAGTTCTGGTGGATTAGTTACATGTTTCCTACAAACACCATTTAATGGATTTGTTAGTCCTCAACCATTTGCAGTAGGAGATGAGATTTACGTTGAAGGTATACAAAGAGTTGGTGAAGCTGGTGGTCTTACTGTACAAGATGGAGCATCAGGTGGTGAAGTATTAGGGGAAGGATTCAATTCAGAAAATCATAATTATTCATTCTTTAAAGTTCAAGAGTATATACCTGGTAGTAATACAATTCTAAAATTCAGTGTTGCTGGAGTAACTACAAATCCTGGTATTGCTAAAACATTCCAATCTGGTTATGCGACCATAGTAAATAAAAATAATTATCCAGAGTTGATTCCCATTCAAGAAAGAGGAGTTTTCCAACAGAATGAACCATTAATACTAAATGATAAAAATTCAGATTTAACAATCGTTGAAACAAGAGATGATTTTATAAAATTAGATGGATTAGAAATAATCAAAAAAGGAGATAGAATTACTGGTAGAATAACTGGTGTTTCAGCTGAAATAGTAGATCTTAAACCAAATCTAGGTAGATTTGAGATTGATTTTTCAAATCGTCAAGAATATGGTTGGATTGATAACATTGGTAAACTGAATGATGATATACAAGTCATACCTGATAATGATTACTATCAAAATCTATCATACTCTGTTAAGAGTCCAATAACTTGGGATAAGTTCTCAAATAGTGTTAATAGTATAGTTCATCCTGCAGGATTGAAAAACTTTGCTGATACTTTTGTACAGAGCATCGTAAAAGTTGGTATTGCCACAGAAAATGATAAATCAGTAGCAACTATTATTTTAGACTTAGTTAGTGATGATAATAGAGTCGATGCTATTAATAATTTTGATTATGTTTTAGATTATAATAGTCTTGGTAATAAATCAAAATCTGTTATTTTCTCGGAGAAAAAATTAACTAATTATAACAAATGTATTTCTAACAGAGTTTTACTTCACGATGATATAAGTGGAGAATTTTCAAGTGTTGGATTTGCAGCTAATTCAAGTATAATTGATGAAATCAATGGTAAAGTTGTAAATTATCTTATTCAAGTAGTCGATCCTGACACTTTTGATACACAATTAACTGAATTAGTTGTATTAACAAAAGAAGATCAAATTATCTTACTTGAGAAGACAAGTGATACTGCTGGAGTTGGATTAAATAATATTGATGGTAATCTGAAACTTGGTGAATTTGAAACCGAAATTACAGGAACTAATAGCTTATTATTTAATCCCGTTGAGAAGTATATAAAAGATCATGATATAAAAATATTAAAAAGTTCCTATGACGATGATATTGCTGGAATAAGTACTAATGTTGTTGGAAGTATTAACTTAATAAGTGCAAATGTTGGTATTGCATCTGCTACCACTGGATTTAATACAACTACTATCGTAGAGTTTGATAAGGATACATTTAATGGATTACAAGCAAATATTTTTGTTCAGGACTCAGTAACCAAAGAGATTAACTATAATGAAGTAATACTTGATTTTGATGGTACCAATACAACTTTATCTCAAATTTATTCTGATGATGTTTCAGGAATCACAACTAATACTGTTGGTATACTTACTGCTAGATTAGAAAATGATTTAGTTAAATTACAGATTGAGAATAATAGATCAACTATTTTAGATTCCAAATCAAGTATAGTTGGTTTAGGAACAACAACTGCAGGAATAGGAACACATAGATTTTTAACTGAAGGTCAACCTCCTGAAGCAGAGAGAAGTATAAGATTCGAGTCTACATTTAATCTTGGAACAAGTTCAGATATTACATATGCAACCATTAATAAATCAATTGATAGTTCAATTAAGTCTCTAGTTAAAGTATCAACTGGGGAAATATCTGCGATACATCAGGTTACAGCAATTAGAGATGCAGAAGATGTTTTAGTTGTTCAGTATCCATATGTTTCATTAGGTTCAACTTCAGGAATAGGTTCATTTACTTCAGTGATATCTGGAGATGATATTAACTTAAGATTCGTTCCTGATTCAGAATTTACGGATGAAGTTAAGGTTCAGGCATTTAACCAAGTATTCTATACAGAATCTGACTTTAGCAATATTCCAGCAACCTTGAGTTATGGTAATGTAGATCAAAATGTATTATTATCAACATATGACGGATTAGAGGGAGAAAGGGCAAATAAAACTAAATTTGACTTAAAATATCAAGGAACTCCAATTTACACAAAGACATTTAATCCTGATGGTGTAGGTCTTGAAAAATCTACAGGAATATTTACGGTATCAAATCATTTCTTTAATACAAATGAGCAATTAGAATATACTCCAGATTCTTCTTTCATAGGAGTTGCTGGTACTGCAATATCAATTGGTTCAACAGTTAATACTGCGGGTATTACAACAGATATTTTACCAACCACTGTTTTTGCAAAAGTAATAAGTGAAGATAAATTCCAATTATTCCCAACAAAAGAAGATATAGTATCGGGTATTGCCATAACTGTAACGGGTGTTGGTTCTGGTAATATTCATAAACTGAATATGACCAAAAAATTATCTAAAACAATCATAGGTTTAGATGGTGTTGTACAGCAACCAGTCACATTTACTTCATTAACTCATACTTTGAATGTTAATATTGGATCTGCAACTACTCAATTTGCATTAAGTGGTATTGGTTCAATATCAACGTTTGATGTATTAAAAATAAATGAAGAATTTATGAAGATAATTGAGGTAGGATTTTCAAGTACATCAGATGGTAGTGGTGAGATAGATGATCAATTAAATATTAGTCTTGGTATATCAACAATTCCAACAGTTAGAGTTCAAAGAGGATCTCTAGGAATTGGTGCTACACCTCACAATAACAGTGATATTGTAAGAGTTCATAGAGGTTCATTTAACATAATTGATAGCACAGTACATTTTATTGATCCTCCAAAAGGAAATACTCGTTCCAGAAAAACTGATACTGAATTACCTTTCGTAAAGGCAGATTTTAGTGGAAGAACCTTTACAAGACAAGATTATTCAACAAATATGTTATTTGATGATATATCAGATAATTTCACAGGTCTTACAACAGCATATACTCTAAAAGTTGGTGGTGCAAATACATCAGCAGGTATTGAAGTTGGGAATGGAGTTGTATTCATTAATGGTGTATATCAAAAACCATTTACTGCAAATAGTTCTGGTAACAATTATGAAATACTAGCAGATACTACTGCAGGAATATCAACAATCAGATTTACAGGTATTACGTCAGAAAATGGTCAATTTATTGTTTCTGATTCTGATATTAATCAAAACCAAATACCCAGAGGTGGTTTAATCGTTTCTCTTGGTTCAACTGAAGGTCTAGGATATGCTCCATTAGTTGGTGCAAAAGTAAGAGCAGAAAAAAATACATCTGGTGAATTAACAGGTATTGTTGGTATCGGAACATCATCTGGATTTAATATAGGTATTCAAACTGCTGTATATGATAATTTAAGTGGAATTATAACAGTTACAACTAATGATGTTCACGGATTTGCATTAGACAGACCTACTTCAGTTAAACTTAAAGGATTAGAGTTTGTATGTCCAAAAACAGTAGTTGGAACTCCTACCAATGCAACATATAACCCTGCTACTGGCGTATTAGTGTTAACAATTGCAAATCATGGATTAGTAGTGGGTGATGCTGTTATTCTTGATACTGGTTCAATTTGCTTTACTTGTACACAAGATAGTAATAATTCTACTCATTGCTATCCTCGTGCAACAGACCCTGCTGCTGGTCAATATCTTACAATTACTAATAAAACTACAAATACATTTAGAGTTAATGTTGGTGCATCAGCTCCTGGTGACCAATATGCTCACACATTTGTTTCTGCTGCTGCCAATTCAGTTAAAACAATCGGTGGTGGTGGATATGTTGGAGTTACAACAACAATCTTCCAAGATCACGAGAGACCACTATTTGTTGTTGGTATAGTCTCTGAAAGAAGTTTTGAGGTGAGAGCAGGTGCAAGCACAATACCTCATACCTATCAAGGCGGTGGTCATGCATATGAATTCTATGAGGATTTAACATTTGGTTCTGGTTATCGAGGTGGTACAGTTGCAATTGGAGTTACAGATCAAGCATATGTGCATAAATTTGTAAGTGCTGGTATAGGTTCAATAAGACAATCAAACTTTGCGGGTAATGCATTTACAGCAACAGACGCAGTTTATACTTCACATACAGGAACTCTTGTTCTTACAATTCCAAGTCACGGATTAACAACTAGTGATACTGTTGGTATTGATACTGGTGGTTTAGTATTCAAGTGTTCAAAGGACAATTTCTTCTCAGATCATCCATATCCTCGTTCAGTATCTAAGACAAGTTTCCCTAACTCAGATCCTATTGCAGGAATACAGACTGCTATAACAGCGACCTCAACAGATACTATTACACTAAATGTTGGTCAAGGTGGTGGAGGAGGAACAGGTGCAGTTGTAGAGGCAACTGTGGGTGTTGGAGGTACTCTATCCTTTAGTATAGTTTCTGCAGGTACAAGTTATGTTAATCCAAGATTAATCATACCTGAACCAATTTATGAAAATCTTGAAGTTGTTGGTTTGTCCAGATTAGGTGTCGGTGCTACTACTGATACTGGTGCTAATCTACTTTTAAATGTTGGAGTAAGTGCAGCATCTACGTCAGTTGGAATTGGTTCTACTTTATTTGGAATTAAGGACTTTGAGATATCTAGATCAGGATATTCATTCAAGAAAGGAGATAAGTTCAAACCAGTCGGTCTTGTGACTGCTGCACACTTATCAGCACCAATACAAGAATTTGAATTAGAAGTTCTTGAAATATTCAACGATAAATTCTCTGCTTGGCAATTTGGTGAAATTGATGCGATTGATAGTATTAAAATCTTACAAGATGGTTCTAGAACAAGATTCCCACTATTCTTTAATGGTGAATTATTAAGTTTTGAGAAAGTATTAACTGACCCTCGTTCTGCATTAATTGATTTAGATTCAGTTCTACTTGTCTTTGTAAATGGTGTACTACAGAAACCTGGTGAAGCTTACCAATTCCAAGGAGGAACTACCTTTATATTTACTGAAGCACCAAGTGGTGAATCTCAACCAGGTATTAATGATCACGATAGTGTAGATATTTACTTCTACAAGGGTATTGATGGTATCGATGTTCAAATTGAAAATGTATCACAGACAATTAAGATTGGTGATGCTATTGACATATTTAAGAGTGAGAAAGCAAGTGGAATAACAACATCACAAACCAATAGTAGAATCGTAAAGGATATTCTCAACACTGATTTAGTTGATACTGACATCTATCAGGGATTGGGTATTGATGAGGTAAATGAAAAACCAATCAGATGGACAAAGCAAAAGAACGATTTACAAATCAATGGTAGCTTAGTTTCTAAAGCAAGATCAATACTAGAACCTCAAGTTTATCCTACATCTAAAATAATTGGTGATTTATCAGAGACTTCAGGAATAGGTGTAGTTGCAAGTAATAGTATTTTTGTTGATGATGCACAATCATTCTTCTATGAAGGTAAATATGGAGGTTCATTACTTCCAGATTCTGTAGATGCATTAATAACATCTGGAGAATTTGGTGAAGTTGCAAAGGCAACTGCTACGATAGGTGCTGGTGGTACTATTTCATCCATTAATATTACAGAAGGTGGTTCAGGATATTCTGGAGCAGTTGATATTGGTATTGAGGCACCGATAGGTGTTGAAAAATTTGTTGGTATTGGTACTACTGCCACTGCTACTGTCACAGTAACCAATGGTGTGGTAACTGGTGCTGATATAATAAATCCTGGACTTGGATATGATCAGCAAAGTAGTGCACCTCAAGTTATTATAGAAAATCCTAAATTTGAAACGGAAAGAATTACTGGAATATCTAACTTTGAAGGATTTATTGGAATTATAACTGGTATCACAAAGACAACAAGAGCAGGTGGTCCTGCATTAAGATTTGATTTCCATGCTGTAACTAGAAATAGTGATAGTGGACTTACAAATGCTACTGCAAATCTACTTGCCATAGGATATCCTGTTTATATTAAAGATACTAAAGTTGGAAATGGACTTACATCTGTAAATTCTAGTGACACATCTGTAGTTGGTATTGGAACGACATTCCTTGATAATGTTTATGTTGTTAATGCTGTTGACTATTCTGTGGGTGGATCAAAGGGAACTATTACTTGTAATGTACATTCAAATACTGATAGTTGGATTAATAGTATTGATGAGGAAGGATTCTTCGATCCTACCAACACTGGATTGACTACAAGTTTAGGTACAATAAACTGGGGTAGATTATATGGTGCAAGCAGTGGTGTTGATGTTAAACGTTCATCAAATCCCATTTCAATAGGAGTTACTGGTTTGACTGTAAATTCTGGACTTACAACTTTCCCAACAATACAGAGAAAGAGTTATGATAATATTGGGGAAAGAGGTCATAGAAGTAGCGGTTCAATCAGGGCAGTTTTAAGTTGATGCTAAAACCCCTATAAATAGAAAGAAAAGTAAGATACAGTACAGATGTCAGCAATTATTACTGATCAATTCAGAATATTGAATGCAAATAATTTTGTAGAGTCAGTAGAGAATACTAATAATTCATATTATGTATTTTTAGGATTAACAAATCCAACTGGAGCCGCTGGTTTAGTTGGATATGGTAGAACAACCGATTGGGATACAAATACCCCTGCACCTACGGATAGTTTTTCATATCGAAGTCACGTCGGTGATACGATGATGTTTGGTAAAAAAATATCTTCTGCAAATATAAGAAGACTGATAAGAAGAGTAGATTGGGTTTCAGGAAATAGATATGAAATTTATAGGGATGATTATAGTTCTACAAATCAAAGTCCTTTAACTAAAGCAAATAGATTATATGATGCAAATTATTATGTTGTAAATTCTGAGTTTAAAGTCTATATTTGTATTGATAATGGTGCTTCAGGAACTAATCCTTTAGGAAATGTATCTCAAGATGAACCTACATTTACAGATTTAGAACCCTCAAAGGCAGGTAATAGTGGAGATGGATATAAATGGAAATATCTTTTTACTGTTCCTCCTAGTGATATTATAAAATTTGATTCTACAGAGTTTATAACAGTTCCTAATGCATGGTCTTCATCAATAGATTCTCAGATAAGATCTGTTAGGGAAAATGGAAATTCTGATTTAAACTTAAATCAGATAAAACACATTTATATTGAAGAAAGTGGTACAAATTACTCAAATGGACTTTCACAAGAAGTAAGTATTTTGGGTGATGGTACAGGAGGTAAAGCGAGAATTGATGTTGAAGGTGGAAAAATAACTAATGTAACTGTAAGTGCTGGAGGTAATGGATATACTTACGGTATAGTGGATTTAGATACAATCAATTCTAATGTACCGACAACTGGTAAAGCAAAATTAATTCCCATTATTCCACCTGGCAGAGGTCATGGTGATGATGTTTATACTGAATTGGGAACTGATAAAGTTATTATCTATGCAAGATTTGATGATTCTACCAAGGATTTTCCAGTAGACACTAAATTTGCACAGGTGGGTATTGTAAAAAATCCAACTAAAGTTGGAAGTGCTGTTACTTATACGGATAGTACTTTTTCATCATTACAAGCAATTAAATTAGATACAGTAACTGGTAGTAATGCACCAACTATTGGTGAAAAAATTAATCAAAAACTTACAGTTTCTCCAAATACAGGAAAAATTGCTAAAGGATATGTTACTTCATATGACAAAGAAACTAAAGTATTAAAATATTTTAGAGACAGGTCAATTTACTTTAATAATACATCATATGATCATACAGATTATGTTGGGATAACAACATCTGGAAGAATTTATCAATTTGAGAGTGCAACTAATGCAAATGTTATTAATGGAGAAGAATCTGGATTCTCTGGATCAGTACAGATTAATTTTACAGGTATAACAACTAATCCAACAGGTTCTAAACTTATTAATTTGGGAACTAGATTCCAAGCGGGTTTATCTGATTCAGAGATAAATAAAGGGTCGGGACAAATCATTTATATGGATAACAGACCAGAAATTGTTAGAAGTACTCGACAAAAAGAGGACATCAAAATCATACTAGAGTTCTAAAATGCCACAAAAGACAAATCTAAATATCAGTCCTTATTATGACGACTTTGATAAGGCTAAAAACTTTTACAAAATTCTCTTTAAGCCTGGCAAACCAGTTCAAGCAAGAGAATTAACTGGTTTCCAATCAATAATACAAAATCAAGTTGAATCTTTTGGAAAACATATCTTCAAAGAAGGTTCGATGGTCATACCTGGTGGCATAGAGTGTGACAAATCTTATTTTTCTTGTAAAATAAATCAATCTCATCTTGGTATTGATGTCTCTATTTACTTAGATAGTTTAATTTCCAATAATAATGGTAAAGGTACAAGAGTTAGAGGTCAAAATTCTGGTATTATAGCAACAATTAAAAATTATGTTTTACCTCCAAATGAGGGAGTTGTTGAACCAACAATATTTGTTAAGTATAATCAATCTGGAACTGATAGTGAAAGTGTAGCATTTCCAGACGGTGAAGTTCTAATTCTTGAAGAGACTTTAACATATGGAAATACAACTTTAAATATTGGTGAAACAATATTAACATTGTCTTTAGAAGGTGCTTCTGCAACTGGTTCTGCATTTGGTATTAATGAGGGTGTATATTTTTTACGTGGTGTTTTTGTAGATGTTCCAACATCTTTGATTATATTAGATCCATATAATCCTAAACCATCATTTAGAGTTGGATTAGATATTATTGAAGAGGTGGTAAATGCAAATGATGACTCTTCATTGTATGATAATGCGAAGGGATTTACTAACTTTGCAGCACCAGGTGCAGATAGATTTAAAATATCGGTTAAGTTAACAAAGAAATCATTAAATGATTACAATGATACTAGTTTTGTAGAATTATACAGAATTAGAGAAGGTGAACCTAAAAAATTACAAAATACATCTGTATACTCAGAGATTAAAAAATATTTTGCAAAAAGAACTTTTGACGAGTCTGGTAATTACTCTGTAGAACCATTTCGTGTTAATTTACAAGATTCTCTAAATGATGAAATTCAATCAGATGGATTATATACTGAAAATCAATTAACTGATCAAGGTAATAAACCTTCAGAAGACACAATGTGTGTCAAACTATCACCAGGTAAAGCATATGTAAAGGGTTATGATGTTTATCTACCTGGTACAACTGTTTTAGATATTGATAAACCAAGAGATGTTAAAGATGTAAATTCTGCATCTGTACCATTTAGAATGGGTAGTTTATTAAGAGTAAACAATGTATTTGGAACACCATATATCAACTTAGGTGGAACTAGTACCAATACTGTTGATCTTTATAATGAGAGGTCGAGTGGTAGTAGTCCAAATGGATTAAAAATAGGACAAGCAAGGGTATATTCATTCGGAGTAACAGATTCAGCATATACTGGTGCATCAACGCAGTTTGATTTGCATTTATATGATATACAGACATACACCACATTAAAAATATCCAATATAGTATCATCACAACCAAAAGGAACTAGAGTTAGAGGATTATCTAGTGGTGCTATAGGATATTTGGCAGAAGTTTCAGCAACAACTGCTGCAGATGAAATCAATATATCAACAACCACAGGTACATTTATTGTTGGAGAACAATTAATATACAATGAAAAAACAACTGATGCTAAATCATCAATTATAAAAATTAATGCATATAGCACATTTGATATTAAATCAGTTTACCAAGACTCCGCTACAATTACTGGAGGTAGTATACCTACAATTTTTCTAGCAGATTCAGTTCTTTATGATCGTGTTCTTCCTGGATTTTCTCCAGCAGATCAATTAAATGTGACTAAATCTGCAGGAACTACTAATGCTGGTACAATACCAGGACGCAATTTTGCAGGAAAAGTTGGAATTACAACAGATGCAGTCATTTCATATTCTGCTGGTAATTTTACAGAACCTGTATTTAATAGAATTAGTGGTATAAGCAATGATGGTAAGACATTAACATTAACTGCGGTTAATAGTATTACAGGTGTTAATAATGGTGCTATTATAGGTACTGGTACGACAACTGGCGTATTCAGAGTAAGAGTTCCATTAATATCAAATGCAAATGATGCTGGTTTATATTCCAGATTACCTAGAAAAAATATATCAAATTTAAATTCTTCTAATTCCAATTTAGTAATTACCACTCAAATAACAGGTAAATCTACTAGTGGTTCTGGCACATTATCACTTGCATCAAGTGATGCTTTAAATGCAAATGCGGGAATTACAAGTGCATTTTTTGAGCCATTTGATGCTGAAAAATATACATTAACTTATAATGATGGTTCTGTTGAACCCCTATCATCTGATAAAGTTACAATAACGAATGATGGAAATGATATAGCATTTTCTGGGTTAACAAATAATAGCACTCCTTGTACAGTTAATGTAACTCTTAAAAAGATTGGAGTTACCAGTAAATCAAAAAATTATGTTAGAAGTACACAACTTGAGGTAACAAGAACAGTTGGTATATCAACAAACGGTAATTTGACTCAGAGTAATGCTTACGGATTAAGGGTCGAAGATGAAGAAATTTCTCTTAACTATCCTGATGTCAATAAAATTATTGCAATATATGAATCGAAAACTTTAGTCAAACCAGTATTCGACAATTTAGTATTTGTATCTGGTTTAAGTTTAGATACATCAGCAATAATAGGTGAAAAAATTGTTGGACAAGAAAGTAGAGCTATTGGACAAATTATTGAAACAAGTTCTAATGCGGTAGGTTTTGTTTATTTAAATGCAAATAGATTTATTGAAAATGAATCCGTAATCTTTAAGGAATCATCTATTACTGCAAATATACAACAACTTATAAATGGAAACTATATTGATAGAACTGATAATTATCTATTAGATAAGGGACATACGAGACAAATATCAGACTATTCAAAAATTGTAAGAAAAGAAAAGTCTGCTATTCCTGCAAAAAGATTATTAGTCATATTTGACCATTATCTAGTACCATCAGGAAATAAAGGTGATTTATTTACAGTGAATTCATTCACTTCTGATAGATATACAAATGATATACCATTTATATCAAATGATAGAGCAACTGATATTTTAGATTTAAGACCAAGAGTTAAACCGTTTACTGGAACTACTAGTTCACCTTTTGCATTTTCTAATCGTGAATTTGAGGAAACAAATCCATTTATAATTACACCTGACGAAAGTTCTATAATTGGATATAGTTTTTATCTACCACGTATTGACAAACTTGTTATCAATGAGTTTGAACAAGTTAAATTAATCAAAGGAGTATCATCTGAAGATCCTGCACCTCCTACAGAGGTTGGTAATTCAATGGAGATTGCCCAGATTACATTACCTCCATATTTGTATGATACTGTTAGAGGTCCTAGAATAAGAATGTTTGATAATCGTCGTTTTACGATGAGAGACATTGGTGCTTTAGAGAAAAGAATTGAGAATTTAGAGGAAATGACATCTCTAAGTGCTTTAGAATTAGATACTAAAACATTAGAGGTTAAAGATGCTGATGGTCTTAATAGATTCAAAACAGGTTTTGTAGTTAATAACTTTAAAAATAGAAGTTTTATTGATTTTAGTCTTAATGGAGGATCTAGATGTGATGTTGATGTAGTTAACAGAGAATTGATAAGTGCAGTTGATTTCTGGTCAATGAAAGCAGAATTAGCACTAAATCCAAATATTGACCCTGCATCTGCTGACTTAAACTCCAATTTACAATTATTAGATACAAATTGCAGAAAAACAGGTGATTTAATTACTCTTGATTATACTGAAATTGATTGGATAGATCAACCACAGGCAACGAGAGTAGAGAATGTAAACCCATTTAATGTTATTACATTTGCTGGAGCAGTTATTTTAGACCCACCATCAGACAACTGGGCAAGAACAATTTATATTGATAACCACAGAGTTGAATCAACAGGTGCTACTTGGGTTGAGCAAGCAAATATTGTTTCACAAACATCTAATAGTGCTGTTGACCGTCAACAGCAACGCACAGAATTCCCAGATGAAAGTGCTCAATTAGCCACTACAACTACTGTTACTACAACACAAAGAACTGAAAGAAGTTTTACAAACGTCTTACAAGGACCAAGTGAAGAAAGAGATTACATTGAGAGTACAAAAATTGATAGTGAAGCAGATCCTTTCATGAGATCTCGAAATGTGTTCTTTGCAGCAAGTGGTCTTAAACCTGCTACAAAACATTTCCATTACCTTGATAGTGCATCACCTGATATTGTTCCAAAATTAATTGAAATTGAAATGGTTTCTGGTTCATTCACTATATTTGAGAATGCAAGAATAGAATTAGTAAGTTTAGGTGATGATCCAGTAATAGGTTATGTAAGAGTTCAGAGACCAAATCATAAGTTTGGTGATAATACAAGACCAGATGTTGGTGCAGGATTAGGATCACCATCTGTTACTGTTGAAGATTATACAGTTGATCCTTTTGATTCTTCAAGACCAGCACCATCAACAACATATTCTGCAACGTCAAAATTACTTAATATTGACGTAAGTGCATTAGCAAATGATGAACAATATTTTGGGTATACAGTTGTAGGTGCATTAGTAGTTGGTGAAACTAGTGGTGCGGTTGCAAGAATCACTAATATAGACTTAGTATCTGATAATTGGGGTGATTTAATTGGTACATTCTTCTTTAGAAATGCTAATGCAGTTCCTAGACCACCAGTCACTTTTAGATCTGGTACAAAGACATTTAAAGTAACTGCTGCCTCTGAAGGAACAGTTGTATTACCTGGTTCTACAGCACTTGCTAGTGACGCTTCAGGGGTGTTTACAGGCACTGGGGTTGTCATTACACAAACTAATCAGAATGTAAGTCTCAGAAACCCTCCAGCACCTTCTCAGAGACCTAACGAAGTGACTGTGAGTGTGAATGTAAATACATCGTCAGATACACAATTCTTTGAGGCACCTGATAGAGATCCATTAGCTCAATCATTTACTGTAGACGAGACTGGTGCATTCCTTACATCATTCGATTTATACTTTGCTTCTAAAGATCCAAACGCTAAAGTTTTTGTAGAACTTAGACATGTTGAACTCGGTACACCAACAAAATTCCTAGTACAAGATTATACTCAGATAGCATTAAATCCAAATCAAATTAATATATCTAATGATGCATCTGTTCCTACTACAGTTAGTTTCTCATCTCCTGTTTATCTAGAACCAAGAAGAGAATATGCAATCGTGATATTATCACCTGCATCAGACTTGTATGAGATGTGGATTGCTCGTATGGGTGAAAAAACTGTTAAATCAACAATACTACCTGATGTTGAAGATGTAGTTGTATCAAAACAATATATTGGTGGAAGTTTATTTAAATCACAAAATGGTACTATTTGGACTCCAAGTCAATATGAAGATTTATGCTTCAAGTTACGCAAAGCATCATTTGTAAGTTCTGGAACTGCTACTTTCTATAATACACCAGTTAATGCAGGTAATTTAAATACTCAAAAACTACCCGATAATCCAATTCGTTCATTACCAAGAAGATTAAAAGTTAATGTTAGTGGTGCTGATTGTACTAATGCAAATTTAGCAATTGGACAAAAAATATCACAAGCAGATGCTAGTAATAATACTGTTCCAGAAGATGCTTCCATAACAGGTATTATTGAAGGACAAGGATCGGGTGTTACAGATGATACTGTAATTACTGGAGGAAGTGGATATGCATTCAGTAGTACAACTGCTGTTCCAACAACTAATATTACAGGTAGTGGAAGTGGATTGACAATTGATGTAACTTTAACGGGTGACGCTGTAACATCTATTGCTATTAATGCTGCTGGTACTGGTTATCAGGTAGGCGATGTGTTAACTGTCGATAATACAAGTAGCAAAGTAACCACAGGTGCTGGATTTAAATTCTCTGTTGCATCTATTGGTACTACCTTTGATTCTATATTCTTAACAGACGTTCAAGGATCTCTATTTACAAATGGTCGTAAACTTGTAAAATATACAAGTAATAATACTGCTAAGTCAGTAATTTCTAATACACTAGTTGGTTCATCAACTGTTAATGGAGAACTGAATACTGGTGATATATTTGAAGTTACTCAATATAATCACGCTCATCATGGTGCAAATAATAAGGTTGTTGTAAAAAACATCAAACCAGATTCTGTAAAAGTACAGACCACATCAGCATTAGCATCAGATACAACAACTGTCGAAATTGCAGATACTTCACCATTTGCCAATTTTAATGGTATTACTACATCCATTGGTTCTGCTTTAATTGGAAGTGAAATTGTATCGTATACAGTTGGAAGTGGAAAATTAACGATTGTTAGAGGACAATTTGGAACAACACCTGTATCACATGATGTTAGTTCAGATATACAGACTTATGAAGCAGGTGGTATTTCTTTAGCAGGTATTAACACAACGTTTGATATTACAACATTTGATGATAATATTGACAATTATTACTTAAAAGTTGACATTGCAAACTTAGCCCCTAATAGAACAGGAGATGCTTTACTGTGTTTTACAAATGAAAAAGCATTTGGTGGAAAAAATGTTCAGGTATCGCAAAATCATCAGTTCAGTTCAATAATTCCTCAATTTAATGTAATCACACCTGGTAAATCAACAAATGTTAATGCCAGTGTTAGAACAGTTAGTGGTACAAGTTCTGGAGGTGGTGAAATTTCTTTCTTAGATCAAGGTTTTGAACCAGTAACTCTAAATGAGACAACATTCTTCCCATCTCCAAGATTAGTTGCATCTGTTAAAAATGAAAGTGAAAGATTAATTAATCTACCAAAAAATAAATCATTAACTGTAAATGTTGATATGTCATCTACCGATTCTAACTTATCTCCTGCTTTAGATGTTAAGAACTCAACCTTAATTTTAGGTAGAAATAAAATTAATAATCCAATCGGTGCTGAAAATTATGCATTAGACGAAAAATCTAAAGCATTGAAAAATGACCCACATGGTTCAGTTTTCATATCGAAACTTGTAACATTAAAGAATCCTGCCACATCACTTAAGGTTTTGGTAGCAGCTAGTAGACAACCAGAAGCAGATTTCAGAGTATTTTATCGTTTATTCAGTTTTGATTCTAGTGAAGTATCACAGACATATAGACCATTTCCTGGATATAATAATTTAAATGATACTACAGGTGATGGATTTGGAAATCAGATTATTGATGTAGCAAATAATGATGGTAGACCAGATGCTTTTGTTGCTGCAAATAGTCTAGATGAATTTTCTGAATATCAATTCTCAATAGATGATTTAGAGGAATTTAATGGATTCAAGATTAAAATTGTTATGACATCAACTAATGAGTCTGTCCCAGTCCGATTAAAGGATTTCAGAGCAATCGCACTAGCATAATGAAAACATTTAAAGAATTTAATGAGGATAACAAATATGGAGCAGCAACTCCTAAAAATTACGAACCTAAAGACACTATCATAAGGACTATGGATGTTAAAATGAAAAGTGCAGAAAAATTTAGAAAGTCAACTGGTTTTGATCTTCCTATTCCTCTTGCTAAAAATAAAACAAACATAAAAAAAGCATGATACCAGTAGAAGGACACAAAAATCTCTTTCGTGATGAAAGCACGGGTGCTATTGTCAATTGTGATAATAAAGCATATCTAAGTTACCTTGAAGATAAAAAGAGAAATTTTATAAAAAAAGAAGAGATTGATTCTATGAAAGATGAGATTGAAACTCTTAAATCTATGTTAAATGATCTTGCTTCAAAGATAACATCATAGTAAATATAAATACTTTCTAGATCTGAATACTTATTTTTCTTAGATGGCAGATATAAAAGTCAGAGTAGGACAACAAAGTGCCACAAAAGTGATTTCATCACTGGCAGGTGCTCAAACCCTCTCTCTAGCAGAATTGAGTGATGTGAACATTACTGGTGCTTTACAAAATGGTATGGTACTTGTATATAATGGTGCAACAAGTAAATTTGATGCGACTTTAGAATTAACGCCAGGTGCAGCACAGAATTTAGACATCAACGGAGGAAATTTCTGAAATGGCTAGTGTAATTAGAATCAAACGATCATCGGGTACAGCCAAACCTGCTAGTTTGAATTGGGGTGAAATGGCATATGTCACTGGTGTTGGGCAGTTTGGTGGCACAAATCAATATAAGGATAGAATATTCTTAGGAGACGATGGTACGAATGTTCATCCAGTAGGTGGTCATTACTATACCTCAATGATGGAACATACACCAGGTTCTTTATCAGGTGTAACTAACTCAAGAAATAGTGACGGTGGTATTGTAGCAGTACTCGATAGTAGTAGAAAAATAGATCTTTGGAATGTAGATAACTTAACTTTAGATGCAAATACATTATCTTCTACAGATACAGATGGAGATATAATCTTCAATCCAAATGGATCTGGTGATGTAATGATACCTGATGACACTAAACTTGGATTTGGTGGAGGTACAAATGGAACATCAGCTGCTGATGCAACCATTGAATTTGATAATAGTAACAATAGGTTAGATATTGGTGGGGCACAGACAAGATTTACTAATACAACTGAATCTACATCAAAAGATACAGGTGGTGCTGTATTTGAGGGTGGTGTTGGTGTTGAAAAAAATCTTACTGTTGGTGGTAATTTAATCTCAGGTGGAGGATCTTCACTTTTAGGTAATATAAGAATTGAAAGCAATATTATTGCATCTCTTGCAGGTGCTGATAATAAGATATTCATCGATCCATATCCTGATGGATTGAGTAATGAAGGTGATGTTATCATCAAAGGTAACTTACAAGTTGATGGTACAACTACAACAGTTAACTCTACATCAACAACAGTTAATGATGCGATTATGATTGTTGGTGATACCACCAGTACAAGAACTGTGATGACAGATGTGAGTTCTGGTGCATCTACAGTTGTAGTAGATTCAATTATAGGTATTGCAGTCAATGATACTTTACAGCATGCTAGTTTTTCTCTTAGTGGAATTACAACGATTACGAATGTTAACTCTGGCACAAAGACTTTAACATTCCAAGGAACAACAATTGCAGGAATTACTTCAACTACTCAAATAACAGTAACTCACGCTACAGATACCAATACTGACCGTGGACTTGGATTTAAGTATAATGTTGGTGTAGGTACTGCAAACGTTAAAGATGGTTTCTTTGGATTTGATGATAGTTCAATAGCATCAAGCACTGAAGGTACTGGAAATCATGGAACACACGGAGATAATAGTCGTAGATGGACATATGTTCCTGATGGATCTATTTCAGCAAGTGTTGTTACTGGTACAAAAGGATTTCTAGATATTAAAGGTATCTACTACCAGTCAGGAGACTTTAACTCAGGTGGTGTAGTTTGGTTTGATAGCGAAGGTTTACAGCAGTCTACCAATAATCCACAAACACCAGTTACTACTTCAAAACAGGTATTGACAGCAATAACTAAAAACACACTTGCTCTTGGTTCTGCGATTACTGCATCTGCTGGTGATATAATTAAACAGGACAGTTCAGGAGCATTTGGTGTTGTAGAGACTGGTGTTTCTGGTTCTACTTCTGTAAATTTAATTGGTGTTGAAGGAACATTCAATACTGCTAATAATTTACGTAAGGAAGGAAATAGTGGTGCAATACAAAACTTGTCATCTGTACCCAATACTGTTACAGTGGTATATACAAACAAACCACATTGGACTTCGACCTTAGATGGGGGAACTTTCTAAAAAATGCAACAAAACAGTGAAGTGGA
>TARA_B100001057_G_scaffold123829_1_pt1 | contig 26997 bp, 24 predicted proteins | sample TARA_B100001057 | Tara Oceans TARA_B100001057 (sample SAMEA2621839) | marine metagenome | biome: marine biome (ENVO:00000447); feature: surface water layer (ENVO:00002042); material: "saline water (ENVO:00002010), including plankton (ENVO:xxxxxxxx)" | depth 5 m
ATGGTGACTTTATTCTTCACAGAGATGTGGGAAAGAATGTCTTATTACGGAATGAGAGCTTTACTTGTCCTTTATATGACAGGTGCGGTAACAGGATTTAACCCTGGATTAGGCTGGTCACAAGTTGATGCTCAGGCTATCTACGGTATTTACGTCGGAATGGTCTATTTTATGGTTATTCCAGGTGGTTGGCTTGCTGATAATGTCTTAGGGCATCAGAAAGCCGTCCTGATCGGCGCCATAATAATAGCAATGGGACACTTTACGCTCGCAATGCCACTAACTGAAACTTTTTTCCTCGGCTTAATTCTTGTGGTTTTAGGAACAGGTCTTTTGAAAGGAAATATTTCGACTATTGTGGGCCAGCTTTATAAAAAAGGCGACTCGAGAGTCCAAGCAGGGTACACAATTTTCTATATGTCGATCAATATTGGTTCAACTTTAGGCTTTTTAATCTGTTCGTACCTTGGAGAAAAGGTTGGCTGGCACTGGGGATTCGGTGCAGCTGGTATTGGAATGTTCTTCGGTGTCTTGCAATATTTAAATTTCAGACATTTGCTTGGCGAAGCTGGTAATAAACCAAACGATATGCCAGAAGCACAAAGAGATTCATATATAAAATGGTCAAAAATTACAGCTGTCTTAATGGTGGTAGTAATTGGTCTTGGGCTCATGGGAATCATAACAGTAGAGCCAAAAGCTTTTGCAGAAAATTTTGCAGTATTCCTTACTGGGGTAGCTTTTGTTTATTTTTCTTACTTATTCCTATTTGCAGGCTTAACAAATGTTGAAAAGAAAAACCTTTTCTTACTGCTAATTCTTTTCATTGGTGCAGCTGCATTCTGGTCAGGTTTTGATCAGTCAGCAAGTTCATTAAGTATCTTTGCCAGAGACTATACAGATCTATCAGTAGGTGGTTACATAATCCCAATTGGTTGGTTGCAATTTGCAAACCCAATCTTTGTTGTGATTTTTGCACCTATATTTGCTGGTATTTGGATGCATCTAGGTCGTATGAATCTGGACCCATCACTGCCAGTAAAATTTGCTATTGGTTTATTCTTCATGGCCTTAAGTTTTGTGGTCATGATTTATGCAGTTAATCTAGCAATGGAAGTAAGCCCAGTAGGCATGCAATGGTTAATCATTACTTACTTGCTGCAAACATGGGGTGAATTGGCTTTATCACCAATTGGGCTCTCAGCATTTTCTCAATATGCACCAAGAAAGTATGTTGGCCAAATGTTTGGCTTATGGTTCCTAGCATCAGCAATTGGCGGAGTGCTAGCAGGTTTACTTGGTGGCGAAGCATTAGGTGAAGGACTGGACAGCATATCACCTGTATTTGAATTTATGATTCAATACTATGTTGTGATTGGTTTTGCTCTAGTAGCGGTTGCTGCATTCGGCATAGCCAGAACGGCAGACAGTGTGAAAGCTGAAGCTGAAACCTAGAATTAATTTTCTAAGAAAAGGGCGGTTAGAGATGACTGCCCTTTTTTTATATACTCGATTTGTGAGTAACGATAAAAAAGAGAAAAAAATTATCCTACCCTCTGGTGTAGAGAGACCAATAAAAACTAACTATGATAATTGGCTTTTTAAGACACACCCATTTTTCTAAATAGTGCTTGCAGTTTTAGGGTGGGGGAGTTTTCTTTCCATACCATTCCTTTTTTATAACCTTTATCTTGAAACTGATGGTTTCTTACCTACTCTTATAATTGCAAATATTCTTCCTTCTTTGATTGGTGGTTATGTCTTAGGAGTTCTGGTTGAAAAATTAAAGATGGAAGAATTATCAGGTTGGGCTTTTTCAATAGGTGGTATCTCAACAATGATATTTCTTACTTGGTATTTGGCTTAATACCTAAATTATTTCTATTATTATTCCTACCCCCCTGTATAGGTTCTTTGTAAGCAAACCTATATAGGTTATTTCAGAGGTACTCAACTTATCTTTTAGATTAATTAGATTGGTTTTCTTGAATAAAGAACCTCAGCGGAGTTAAGCCTGTTTCAGTATTTGGCTCGCCCTTTTCAATAAATAAAACATCGATATCAAAATCTCTGTTGTAATCGATAAAAACAGTAAATGCTTGCCCTACTGGAACATTTTCCAAGTTTAGTTCCTCATCAGTATTTGCAACATATTGATAAGTTGTAACATCCTCTTCATCAGTAGTTTCTTGCTTTTCTACCACTAAGAATTTTGCTGTCACTTCACCAAAATCTAAAAAGGAAACAAGAATATCACCACCGTCGAAATCTTGATCATAATCAGCTTGAATTATTTCGTGGTTAAGTGAGCCAACAGATTTAAGTGAGAAATCAATATCAGTTTCATTCTCCAGAATGTTAACTTCACCAGCTTCATAAACTTTAAATGTTGAAGTTGCACTTGGATCAATAAAATTTGTTGGGGCAGTATCACCCATGACAAACACATCTAAGAATTCATCTTGATCAAACTCAATAAAAGTAACATTTTTTAATGTAGGTACATTTTCATATACTTGGCCTTCAGCCCAGTTTGTGCCGTCACCAGACTTTGGAACAGAGATTAATCTGCCCAAATCAGCGCTGTCATAAGTTGCAAATACGACGTCAGGATTTGAATCTAGATTAAAATCAAAACCAGCTATATTGGTAATAGTTTGGTCAGCAAGTAGTGCCCCATCATATTGAAATTCTTCAAGTTTTGGACCATCTTCTGCCCCAATTTCTATCCAATATTCATTTGTTGATGTCAGTAGGTAAATATCTAAAACAGCGTTGTTATTTCGGTCTATGAGGCCGGCTATTCGAACATCTGCGTTAGCAAGATCTAAATTGGTATCATTAGTTACGAATTCATTATCAAGCGCAAGACCGGTTTCAGCCCCTTTAAAGAAACAAACTTTTGATACACCTAAATTCTGTCTTTCATAGTCGGTTGTGGTAGCTATTAAATCTGTAAATCCATCTCCATCTAAATCTTTTGGCGTCAGGCTGCTAATAGCATCACAGTCGTCGTTTGTAACTTCAGTTAGAAGCGGTAAAGGTGCTCCTAAAAATTGTATTAATCTTGATTGAACGAGTGAATTATCAGCAATTTTTCTTACTTGGACCCCAAATACAACATCGGGAAGGTTATCATCGTTAAAATCGCCTCTAGCTTCACTAGAAAAATTCACCTTCTCATCAGCAGCATACTCTATGACAAAATCTGGCTCATCAGCTGGCGGCGAAAATATGAAATAGTCAGCAACTGTTTTAATTATGGTGACAGTGACAGCTTGGTTCTTAAATTCATTATTTCTGCGACATTCCAAAACATAAGGTGAGTCACCGCCTCTTTTGTTTTCTATCTCTTCAGAACCGCTGGTAGGCTTCTCCCCAGACCATCTACCTTGTGCATAGCACTGGCTAGCATTAGAGCTCCATGTAAGCGTAAAGGTTTCACCATAGTTTACTGTTTCAGAACTTGCGGTAAGCTCAACAGTAAGCTCTTCTAATGGTTCCTCTTTATCACTACATGCTGCAATGATAAAAAGTGACATTAAAGCTAATAAATTTCTCATTCTCATATTTCGACACTGTCTATTCTATACAAAAAGTCTAAATAATTGTCTCTTCATTAAGATTTAATAAGATTTGATGGTAAATATCTGTTAATCGTTCCAATTCTTCTTTCTCAATCTTTTCATCAATTTTATGTATTGTTTCAAATTTGGGCCCAAGTTCTACAATCTCACAACCGGTTTTTGATATATATCTTCCATCAGAAGTTCCACCTGAACATGAAATAGTTGGATCAAAGCCTTGAACATCATTAATGCTTTTTTGGACAACTTTTGTCAAAAGAGCAGGCTTTGAATAGAAGGGCAGTGCATTCGATTCAAATGAAATTTTATGTTTGACACCTTCTTCACGAAGGAAGTTAGTAATTTTTTCTTCTATTTTTGATGCAGTTATCTCAGGTGAATAACGTAGATTGAATTTCAAGTTGAGGTTATTCGGTGTCACGTTGTGAGCACCTACTCCTGCGGTGATATTTGTGAGTTGCAGTGATGTTGGTGGAAAGTGTTCATTACCTTTATCCCATTCCTCTTTCAAAAGTCTTTCGAGAAATGGCACAACTTTATGTATGGGATTATCTACTCTAGCAGGGTAGGCTGCATGCCCCTGTTTGCCTTGGACTTCCAGCTCGATATTAATTGATCCTCTCCTACCTATCCTTATATTGTCTCCAACATTCTCAAGTGTTGAGGGTTCGCCAATAAGACAATAATCAACTATTTCCTTTCTACTAATTAGTTCTTCAACTACTTTTACTGTTCCATCACGAGAAGGTCCCTCTTCGTCTGACGTAATAATAAAACCCAAAGAAAAATTAAGATCATTTGGATCAATTCTTGCTAGTGCTGACATAAAGCAAGCTATACCTCCTTTCATATCGCCCGTTCCTCTACCATGAATAAATTCACCATCATCATGACCTGAGAAAGGATCATGCTCCCATTTATCTTCAGGCCCAGTGGGGACTACATCAACATGACCTAAAAAAATTAGTAAAGGTCCTGCTTTCCTATTGATGCTCCATAGATTTTTAACACGTCCAAAAGTTAATATTTCACTTTCAAAATTTTTTGAGGCTAGAAACTCCTGAATATAATTCAAACAGTCGCCATCATCTGGAGTTATTGATTTTTTTCTGACTAAGTCTTGAGTAAATTTTATTTCCAAATTAGTTATTTTCGTGCAGAGCTTTATTCAATTTGAATTGAGTATTGTTAACTTTAGCGCATACCTTTCCGCTTAATGAGTCTCTATAGTATAAGATACCATCTTTTCCGCTGAGCTCTAGCGCTTTTACAATTTTTTCTTCATTGTCTACTAAGGTGACTTTAGTTCCTGCAGTTAAATATAATCCAGCCTCAACTGTACAATCATTTCCTAGGGAAATGCCTATGCCGGAATTTGCACCAAGCAAGCATCTTTCGCCTACAGAAATTATCTTTTCATTGCCTCCGGATAGTGTGCCCATCGTTGATGAGCCTCCACCCAAATCAGTATCTTTCCCTATGAAAACACCTGAAGAAATTCTTCCTTCAATCATATTTGGTCCCTCAGTTCCTGCATTGTAATTTACAAAACCTTCATGCATTACTGTTGTTCCTTCGCCGAGGTAAGCTCCCAGTCTTACTCTAGCTGTGTCTGCAATTCTTACTCCACTTGGGACAACGTAATCAGTCATAGGTGGAAACTTATCTACTGATTTAGCACCTGAGAAACCAGCCTCAAATGGCTTGCTATTCATTGATCCTGCGGGAGCCCTATCAATAAAATTTTGCCCCCAGACTAAATTAGGCATAACTTCAAAAATATTTTCAAGATTTAATTCATTTGGTTTGAAATATCTCATTGAAAGAAGCTGAAGCTTAAGCCAAGCAGTTGGGATATCTTCTAAAGGTTGGTCTTCAACTAAATGTGTTATTACGGGTTTAATCTTTCTGCTTCCTTCTTGGATTACTTCCAATCTATCTTTGTCAAAATGCTCCCATTCCTCGTCGTATTCCCAGCCATTTGTTTTACTATCCGTTTCAATTAATGTAAGTTCACCATCAAAAGCATAATCAACTCTTAAAAAACCAATTTCGTCATAAAGGGCAATTCCATAAGCAGCAATAGGTAATTTCATTATTTCTCTCTTTGGCCTAAAGTTAGTATTTCATAGCCACTATTAGTGACTGCAACACTGTGCTCCCATTGGGCTGAAAGTTTTCCATCTTTGGTTACCACTGTCCATCCATCATTTAAGATTTTTGTCTGATAGGTTCCTAGATTAATCATTGGCTCAATAGTGAAACACATACCTTCTTTAAGGATTATGCCTTGACCCCTTTTGCCATAGTGCATTATCTGAGGTTCTTCATGATAGGTTTTACCGATGCCATGACCACAATAGTCACGTACTACTGAGTAATGATTTTTTTCAGCTAATTCTTGTATTGCAGCACCTATATCACCTAGTGAAGCTCCTGGTTTAACTTCCTCTATGCCAGCAAACAAACAATCTTTTGTGATTCTAACTAATCTATCTGCATGAGCTGGAACTTTTCCTACATAATACATTCTTGAAGTGTCGCCGTGCCATTCGTTGTCAATAACTGTTACATCTATATTGACAATATCACCATTCTTTAAAACCTTATCTTCACTCGGTATTCCATGGCAAATAACATTATTCACCGATGTGCATAATGTTTTGGGAAAGCCACCGTAGCCAATATTTGCCGGTATACATTTTAATTCTTGGGTAATGTACTCAAATGCTATTTCATCAAGGCGAGCTGTCGTTACCCCTGGTACAACATATTCTTCAATCATATCTAAGACACTTGCAGCTTTTCCACCTGCAATTTTCATATTTTCGATGTCTTTTTTGGTTTTAATTGAAATTGACATAGGGTGATATTCTAAATGATCTATAAATTATGTTCTAACTTCTTTATAGTATTCGGAAGCGAAAATGAAGTTTGCAGCAAAGCTCCTACTTGAGAATGGAATTACATTCGAAGGCATTGGTTTTGGTTCTCAAAAAATTGGTGTTGGCGAAGTAGTTTTCAATACTGCAATTACAGGCTATCAAGAAATACTCACTGATCCATCTTATGACGGTCAAATAATAACTTTTACCTATCCTCATATTGGTAACACAGGAATAAACTTTGAAGATAATGAGTCAAAGAAAATTTCTGCTCGAGGTTTAATAGTCAAAAATTTCTGCGACTTCCCAAGTAATTACAGATCAAAAATGAGTTTGCAAGATTTTTTACTTGAACAAAAAATAATTTGCATCTCGGATATTGATACAAGACACCTCACAAAACATCTTAGAGATAATGGTTGCAAAATTGGAGCCATATATCCTTCAGAACTAATCACTGACGATGAAGCAAAATTTGAAATTAAAAAATTCGGTAGTATGGATGGTAAAGACTTTACTAAAAACGTTTCAGTAAATACAGCCTATTCATTCGGTAAACCAAAAACCACTAAGCAATTTAAAGTTGTAGCCGTGGATTTTGGAGTGAAAGAAAATATTTTGAGAATTATGAAAAATATGGGCGGAGATATACAAGTGGTTCCTCCTTCCATAACTGCAAAAGAGATCAAAATGATGGCACCGGATGGAATATTTCTTTCAAATGGACCTGGTGATCCGCAAGTTCTAACGGGTGCAGTTAGTGAAGTAAAAAAGATGATGGGTCTTGACGTGCCAATTTTTGGAATATGTTTGGGCCATCAAATAATGTCATTGGCTTATGGCTTAAATATAGAAAAAATGCCATTTGGTCACCATGGAGCTAACCACCCTGTACATGATCTTAAAACAAACACTGTTTTTATCACATCTCAAAATCATAATTTCGCAGTATCTGAAATTACTGATAGAGATGATTTAAATATTACACATAGATCCCTATTTGATGGTTCGATACAAGGTATTGAGCACAATGCCAAACCATTTTATTCCATTCAGTGTCATCCTGAAGCAAGTCCAGGACCAAAGGAATTTGAGGTTTTATTTGAGAGATTTTTTAAGGATATGAATGCCTAGAAGAGATGACTTAAAAACTATTTTAATAGTTGGCTCAGGACCAATAATAATCGGCCAAGCATGTGAGTTTGATTACTCTGGTACCCAGGCTTGCAAAGCTCTTCGTGATAATGGATATAGGGTTGTATTAGTTAATTCAAATCCAGCCACAATCATGACGGATCCAGAAGTTGCAGATGCAACTTATGTTGAACCAGTCGATTGGCAGACACTTGAAAAAATAATTGAGAAAGAAAAACCTGATGCGATTCTCCCAACAATGGGAGGTCAAACTGGTCTAAATGTTTCACTTGAACTTGCAAAAAGGGGAATACTCGAAAAGCATTCTATTGAAATGATCGGTGCTAATAGAGATGCAATCGACAATGCTGAAGATAGAGAAAAATTTGATAATTGTATGAAAGAACTTGGCTTAGAAACTCCTAGGTCAGGATTTGCTCATTCCATGGAAGATGCTTGGAAGATTTATAAGGACATTGGTCTTCCATGCGTTATAAGACCATCGTTTACTCTGGGGGGCACAGGTGGTGGTATTGCTTATAACCTTAAAGAATTCGAAGAAATATGTATGAACGGCTTAAAGCTTTCGCCTACTAAAGAATTGTTAATTGATGAGTCCTTGGTTGGTTGGAAAGAGTTTGAGATGGAAGTAGTAAGGGACAGAAATGACAACTGTATCATTGTTTGCTCAATTGAAAATGTTGATCCAATGGGAGTTCATACTGGTGATTCTATTACTGTTGCTCCTGCACAAACACTTACAGATAAAGAATATCAAGAGATGAGAGATGCATCTTTCAAAATTTTGAGAAGAATAGGGGTAGAGACAGGCGGATCGAATGTTCAGTTTGCTCAAAATCCCGAAACTGGCAGGTTGGTTGTAATAGAGATGAATCCAAGGGTAAGTAGATCTTCTGCTCTTGCATCAAAAGCAACAGGATTCCCAATAGCAAAAGTTGCTGCTCTTCTGGCGGTCGGCTTTACACTTGATGAACTTAAGAATGACATAACAAACGGCAAAACTCCTGCATCTTTCGAGCCTACAATTGATTACGTTGTAACTAAAATACCAAGATTTAATTTTGAAAAATTTCCAGAAACTGACCCAAGACTAACAACGCAAATGAAATCTGTTGGCGAAGTCATGGCTATTGGTAGAAATTTTCAAGAATCATTTCAAAAAGCTATACGCTCAATGGAAAATGGTTTAAATGGCTTGTCTAGTGTTCTCAAAGACAATGAAGGAAATGGAGCATTAAAGCTTGAGCTTTCAACACCAGGTGAAAGAAGGCTATGGTTTATTGCTGACGCTTTTAGAAGAGGTTGGTCTATGCAAGAAATTTTTGATTCTTGCCAAGTAGATAAATGGTTTCTGCATCAGATAAAAGATATCGTCGAAGATGAGTCACATATAAGTAAACTTACATTATCAGATATTGACTATCATTTACTTTTATCCTTGAAAAAGAAAGGTTTTTCTGATGCTCGAATAGCTGATCTCCTTGGAGTAAAAGAAGAGGCTGTAAGAAACCATCGTTATGAATTAGAAATACATCCTGTTTTTAAAAGGGTTGATTCATGTGCTGCAGAATTTGACAGCACAACAAACTATTTGTATTCGACTTATGAACAATTTAATGAATCAGAAATATCAAATAAAAAGAAAATCGTTGTCTTAGGGAGCGGTCCAAACAGGATTGGTCAAGGTATTGAATTTGATTATTGCTGTGTACAAGCAGCACTGGCGTTTAGAGAAGAGAATATTGAAACAATAATGATCAATTCAAATCCCGAAACAGTCTCAACTGATTTTGATGTTTCTGATAAGTTGTATTTCGAACCAATAGTTGCAGAAGATGTTTTGGAGATAATTAGACATGAAAATCCTGAGGGTGTCGTCGTTCAATTTGGAGGCCAAACTCCATTAAAACTTACTGAAGAGTTTGAAAAAAACGGTGTAAAAATTTTAGGTACTCCACCATCATCGATTGATATTGCCGAGAACAGAGAAAAATTTAAAGCATTCCTTACAGAATTTAACTTTGTGCAACCTGAAAACAGAATAGCTCAAACACCAGAAGAAGCACAAAAAGCTGTAGAAGAATTAAGTTATCCAGTCATTGTTAGGCCATCATATGTGCTTGGTGGAAGAGCCATGGAGTTAATTTACACTGATAATGATCTAAAAAAATATTTAACGAATATGATAGAAATATCAGCAGACAATCCGTTATTAATCGAAAAGTTTTTAGATGATGCTATTGAGCTTGATATTGACGTTGTATGCGATGGTGAAAAAGCACTGATTGGCGGAGTACTTCAACATATTGAAGAAGCTGGAATTCATTCTGGCGATAGTTCTTGCTCATTCCCACCTTACAGTGTTGGTGATACGCAGCTTTTTGCTCTGAAAAAGGAGATTAAAGCTGTTGCAAAAAAATTGAACGTTATTGGTTTGATGAATGCACAAGTAGCTATAAAAGATAACAAATTCTATATGATCGAGGTCAATCCTAGGGCCTCCAGAACAATACCTTTTCTGTCAAAATGCATCGGTAATTCTCTGGCAAAAATAGCTTCAAAAGTAATCATGGGAAAAAAATTGAAAGAAATGGGACTTGATTCTGAAATTATGCCAACCAACTATGCTGTTAAAGCTCCGGTCTTTCCATTTAATAAATTCAGAAAAGTGGATCCAATCTTGGGCCCAGAGATGAAATCAACTGGTGAGGTAATGGGAAGAGGAGATTGTTTTGGTGAGGCATTTGGAAAAGCAATCAAAGGAGCCGGTGAGCTTATTCCATCCTCTGGAAATGTATTTGTTAGTGTGAAAGATAATGATAAAAAATATCTACCAGACTTATGCAGAAAATTACATGATTTGGGCTTCAATATTGTTGCGACAAAAGGAACAGCTGAGGCTTTGAAGGATCAAAGTTTTAATGTAAGGATAATTAACAAAGTGCTCGATGGTAGACCTCATATTGTTGACGCTATCTTTAATAAAGAAATTGATATGATTATCAATACCACTGAAGGCAGACAATCTATCAAGGATTCATTTTCAATCAGAAGATCTGCGCTTGAGCACAGTATTTATCTCACAACAACAATATCAGGAGGCTTTGCAATTGTTGAATCTTTAGAAAAAGGAGTAGAGAATTGGAATTATAAACCTTTACAACTTTCATAAAGATGGATAAAAGACCAATAACGCCAGAGGGCCAGAAAAAATTAAGATCGGAGCTCGATCAGCTCAAAAACGTAAAACGACAAGAAATCATAGATGCAATTTCAGAAGCAAGGGCCCATGGTGATTTAAAAGAAAATGCAGAATATCATGCTGCTAGAGAAGAGCAGGGTCTTAATGAAGCTAGGATAAGAGAGCTTGAAGAGGTCCTTTCAATATCTCAGGTTGTCGAATATACAACTATGGGTGTCGAAGATAGGGTCATTTTTGGATCAACAGTTACCATTAAAGATCTTGAATCAGAAGAAATCAAAACATATCAAATAGTTGGTGATGCCGAAGCTGACATTGAAAATAATACTATTTCCTTTACAACCCCAATGGCTAGATCACTAATAAAAAAGGAGTTAGGAGAATTCGTTGAGGTTGAAACTCCTGGCGGCCTAAAAGAATATGAAATCACTGACATAAAATTGGTTTGAGAGATATTCAAGATACATGGGCAAAGAAAGCAAAACTGGAGGGTTTTAAATCTCGAGCTTCATACAAGCTCATTCAAATTGACGATAAGCATAAGCTCATACAGAAAGCATCATCCATTCTTGAATTAGGCAGTGCACCAGGCGGATGGTCACAAGTAATTTCAAAAAGAAAGAGCTCAAGTTGTGTATGTAAAGCAATCGATATACTGCCAATGGATAAAGTTGAAGGGATTGATTTTATTCAATTGGATTTATATGACAAGGGCTTTTCAGAGCTTATTCAATCTGAAAAAAAAGATATTGATCTAATTTTGAGTGATATGTCTGTGAACTTATCAGGTATTAAGCTTGTTGATGATGAAAGCAATAAAGATTTGAACTATTTTTGCCTTGAGCTCTCAAAAACAGCACTAAGTAAATCAGGTGCCCTATTGATAAAAACATTTAACAATCAAAATTTAAAACAATTAAAAAAAGAATTTATGAGCTGTTTCCATCAAGTTTTCCTTGAAAAGCCTCCAGCTTCAAAAACTTCTTCTGCTGAGGTTTATTTGTTAGGATTAATCCCTAAATAAAGAAAACATGAAAAATTTGGGGAGAAACCTTTTATTTTGGTTAACAGCAGGACTACTTATGTTCATGCTGCTCGATAACTATTCTGGTGGTTCTGTAAAGGAAGAGCTTACTTACTCAGAATTTAAGCAGGAAGTAAAAGGAAAAAAAGTTAAATCTATTGTCTACAAAGGCGATCAAATGACTGTCGAGGTAGAAAGATTCAACGGTACAAGATACACAACACAAAAACCAGCTTACATAAGCGATCAAGATTTAAATGAGAGCTTAACAGAAGCTGATGTCGAAATAGCGTTTGAAGCATTAGAAAAACCAAGCGTTTGGTCACAACTACTTATTGGGGCGTTCCCACTTCTATTGCTACTGGGGATATTTTTCTTATTCATGAGACAGATGCAAGGTGGCGTTGGTGGCAAAGGCGGACCAATGACGTTTGGCAGAAGCAAAGCGAAACTTTTAGATGGTGGACACGTTAAAACTAACTTCAGTGATGTAGCAGGATGCGAAGAAGCCAAAGAGGACGTAAAAGAACTAGTCGACTTTTTAAAAGATCCAGCAAAATTTATTAAAGTTGGCGGAAAAATTCCAAGAGGAATTTTAATGGTAGGCCCTCCTGGAACAGGGAAAACTCTCTTGGCTAGAGCTGTTGCTGGGGAAGCAAAAGTTCCCTTCTTTACAATTTCAGGTTCAGATTTCGTAGAAATGTTCGTTGGTGTTGGAGCATCAAGAGTCCGTGATATGTTTGAACAAGCAAAAAAACACTCGCCATGTATTGTTTTTATCGACGAAATAGATGCAGTTGGTAGACAAAGAGGAGCAGGACTTGGTGGTGGGCATGATGAAAGAGAACAAACATTAAATCAGCTTCTTGTTGAGATGGATGGCTTTGAAGAAAATCTTGGTGTAATTGTCATTGCTGCAACTAATAGACCAGACGTGCTAGACGCAGCACTTTTAAGACCGGGTAGGTTTGATAGACAAGTAATGGTTGGTTTGCCTGATATCAAAGGTAGAGAACATATATTGAATGTTCACCTGAAAAAAGTTCCAATTGATAAGTCAGTTGACCCAAGTGTTATTGCTAGAGGCACACCTGGTTTTTCTGGAGCTGATCTTGCAAATCTAGTTAATGAAGCTGCACTTCTAGCAGCTAGAAACAATTTGAAGAAAGTGACACATGAGCATTTAGATTTTGCAAAAGATAAAATAATGATGGGTTCTGAAAGAAAGTCGATGATTCTCAATGAGGAACAAAAGAAACTTACTGCATACCATGAAGCTGGACATGCAATAGTTGGTTTAAACCTTCCTGAACATAATCCGGTTTACAAAGTAACAATAATACCTAGAGGTGGTGCTCTCGGCGTTACAATGTTCTTGCCAGAAGAAGATGTCTATACTTATTCAAAAACAGCATTAGTAAGTCAAATTACGAGTTTATTTGGTGGTCGTGTAGCAGAAGAATTAATCAATGGTAAAGATGGTATAACAACAGGCGCCTCAAATGATATCGAGAGAGCAACCGATTTAGCTAGAAATATGGTTACTAAATGGGGCTTCTCAGATAAGCTTGGCACACTGAAATATGACGATGAAGATGAAAACCCTTTCTTAGGTCGTTCAGCTGGAGCAAAAAAACGTATTTTTTCCGAGGAAACAGCAAAGCAAATAGATGATGAGGTCAGAGCTATAATTACAAGCTGTTACGAAAAAGCTGGATCGATTTTAGCTACTAACATGGATAAGTTGCATAATATGGCTGATGCCCTGCTGAAGTATGAAACAATAGATCAAGAACAGATTTCAGATATAATGGCAGGTGCAGTTCCGAGAGATAAGAGCGATGATAATGATCAAAGTCCAAAAACAAAATCGAAAGTATCAAGTTCTTCCAAACCAGTTCAAGGTACTTAACAAATGAAAATAGGTACAGACGGCTTTAGAGGGCCTGCAGACACTATTATTACGCCTGATTTTTGCCTTGGATTAGGCTTTCATACGGGCTCGATAATCAAAGAAAAAGGCTATGATTCAGTCATAATAGGCAAAGACACGAGGGTTTCTGGTTATATGTTAGAAGCAGCTCTACAAGCAGGCTTTATATCTGCAGGAATAGATGTGAAGCTGGCTGGCCCAATACCAACACCTGCAGTTTCTTTTTTAACAGCCACTTATGCTGGTCAATTTGGAGTTGTTATAAGTGCAAGCCACAATCCTTTTTACGATAATGGAATTAAATTCTTTAATAGACATGGAAGAAAAATTTCAGAGGATCTTGAGAAGGAGATTGAAAGCAGACTTAATCAATCAAATAAACCCGTAAGAGCAAAAGAACTTGGCAAAGCTTTTAGAATTGATAGTGCTTCAGGAAGATACGTAGAGTATTGTAAAAGCACGCTAAAAGGTGCATTTAACCTGCAAGGCAAAAAGATACTTGTTGATGCCGCAAATGGAGCAAATTACAAAATAACACCAATGTTATTGAGAGAATTAGGCGCAGATGTTATATCAATAAATTGTGATCCAGATGGGTTCAACATAAATGAAAACTGTGCTGTGCTTAAAAACGAATTATTTGATGAGTATGTCAAAGACCATGATGTTGATTATTGTGTAGCGGTTGATGGCGATGGTGACAGATTAATCTTGTCTGATGGAGCAGGCAGAGTTATGTCAGGCGATGATGTTCTCTATGTTCTAGCAGCTAGAAATAAAATTCAAGATAAAGAGTCATCTGAAAAAGTTGTGGGCACAGAAATGACTAATCAAGGAACAATTGACGCATTAAAAAAAATCGACATAGAGTGTATTAGAACAAAAGTAGGAGATAAATTTATATCTAGAGAGCTAGTAAAAAATGATCTTAACTTAGGCACTGAACCTTCTGGACATATAATACAAAGGGAGTTTTCCGAAAGTGGAGACGCTAATATTGCTCTAATTCAAACTTTATCAGCCTTGAGTGAAATGGATTTAAACGTGAAAGATATCCACTCTAAAATTGATTATAAACCACAAGCATTAATGAATTTTGAAGTTGAAGATTTAGCTCTAATAGAATCAAATGAATTTTGTAGTGATCTCGAAAAACTAAAAAATGATCATCCAGATGCAAGAATATCAATAAGAAAATCAGGAACACAACCAATAATTAGAGCCATGGTAGAAGCGCAAACTGATAGTGATAAAGAAGCTATCTTCTCTAAAATCGAGAGCCTAATAAAATAATGTCGAAGACGATTGTTGCCAATTTCAAAATGAATGGCTCATCAGAGTTCATAAAAAACTGGATTTTTGAATTTAAGCAGAACCATAAATCAAAAAATAATATTATTTTGGCAATTCCACATATCTATTTATCTGAGTTTAATGGTTTTGACTTAAATGTAGCTGCCCAAAATGTATCTTCAAAAAAAGATGGACCTTATACATCACAAATATCAGCAAAAATGCTGCAAGACACACAAATAAAATATTGCATTATTGGACATTCAGAATCCAGAAAATATTTAAATGAATCTAATGCAGAGATAATGGAAAAATTTAATGAACTAATTCAATATGAGATAACACCAATTGTTTGCATCGGTGAGCCGCAGGAAGTTAGAACAAATAATGACACAATTGGCTATCTTAAATCTCAAGTCTCAAGTTTTAAATCATTTCGTAGGAAAATAATCTTCGCTTATGAACCGATCTGGGCTATTGGAACAGGAGAGCATGCTGAAAATGATGACATAAATGAGGTAGTTGATTTCTTAAGATCTGAATTCGATCAAGAAATAGAAATTCTTTATGGAGGTAGTATAAATGTTGAGAATTGTGATGATTTACATGAAAAAACAGATATTAATGGCCTTTTAGTTGGTGGGGCTTCTCTAAACCCTAAAGAATTTGCTAAGATAGCGGCGTTATGACATTGATCTATATTTTGTTGGTAGTGCTTGCAGTCCTAATTGTAGGTGCCATTTTATTGCAACAAGGCAAAGGATCAGATCTCGGTTCAGCGTTTGGAGGCGGTAGTTCAGATTCTCTTTTCGGACCACTAGGACCAACAAACTTTCTTTCAAACTTAGTTTGGGGGCTAATTACTGTATTCTTTATTCTCGCTTTGATGGTCGCATATTTATCTAAGCAAGAACTTACACTGAATGTTACAGAGGATGTCATAGAAGAATTCCTTGACGAACCACCTGTAGAGTAATGGTGCCGAAGGAGGGACTTGAACCCTCACAAGCATTGCTTACTACCCCCTCAAGATAGCGCGTCTACCAATTCCGCCACTTCGGCTTTTCTGAAGAAAGAGTAAATTATAGTCTAAAAATATTGACCATTCTAAGTCTTTTAACTATCCTTTTACGTCACTGCGGGGTAGAGCAGTCTGGTAGCTCGTCGGGCTCATAACCCGGAGGTCGATGGTTCAAATCCATCCCCCGCTACCAACTATAATGATTAAGAAAGACATAGAGGCCTTTTTGACCCCAATTATCGAAGAAACTGGATGTGAACTTTGGGGCATTGAGTTTGGATCAGCAAAAGGTAAAGGAAGACTTTTGAGAATCTATATTGATGCTATACAAGGTGTTGATATCAATGACTGTACCAAAGTAAGTAGAGAAATTGACTATCATTTTCAACATGAAGACATTTTTTCAGAATTTGCTTTCTTTGAGGTGTCTTCTCCTGGATTAGATAGAAAATTATTTAATCAAAAACAATATAAAAAATTTGTTGGAGATGTAGTATCATTAACACTCTTCTCTAAGGTCAATGACCTTAGAAAAATAAAAGGCACTCTCCTAGAAGTTTTGGAATCAGAGATTTCTGTCAAAACAGAAGGAGGAACACTATTGCTTGAATTAAGCAATGTAGAAGTAGGAAAACTTGATCTAGATGATCAAATAGAGAAAAAAAAGAATGGATAAACAGATATTAGAAGTAGTAGCTTCAGTTTCAATGGAGAAAGGAGTTGAGAAAGATATTATTTTTGAAGCTCTAGAAGAAGCGATTTCCAGCGCAACAAAGAAACTCGTTGATGATGAGGCAATAATTGATGTCGTAATTGATAGAAATACTGGAGAGTATGAAACATTCAGAAAGTGGAACATTGTTAATGAAGTAGATGAAAGTGATGTATTCCAAATACTTTCAAGTGAGCTTTCAGATCATGCTGTTCAAGACGACTTAGCTACAAGAAAAATTGATAATATTGACTTCGGTCGTATATCAGCACAGGCAGCCAAGCAAGTTATCATTCAAAAAGTAAGAGAAGCTGAAAGAAGCAAAATTACAGCGAAATATGAGAGCCTTGTTGGAGAGGTAATTTCTGGTCAAGTAAAAAGAATCAATAGGGACTTTCTTCTTCTGGAAATTGAAGAGGACTTGAACGCTCAAATTCCAAGAGATCAAATTATTCCTGGCGAAATATTTAAATTAAATGACAGAGTAAGAGCAGTTATTAAAGAGATTGTGACAACTCCGAGAGGGCCTCAAATTATCTTAAGCAGAACAGATGAAAGGCTGGTAGTGCAATTATTCACTCAAGAAGTGCCTGAAATTTCAGAAGGCACAATCGAGATCAAAGCTATTGCACGTGATCCTGGATATCGATCAAAAATTGCTGTAAAAACTTATGACGGAAGAATAGATCCCATTGGAGCTTGCGTTGGGATGAGAGGTTCAAGAGTACAAGCAGTTTCCAATGAAATTGGCAATGAGAGAATTGATATCTTCATTCATAGTGATAATCCAGCTGAATTTGTAGTTAATTGTCTCGCACCGATTAAGATTTTTTCTATTTTAGTAGATGAGAGAACATCTACACTAATTCTAGAAGTTGAGGAAGAAAACCAAGCACAGATAATCGGGAAGAATGGTCAGAATTTAAGACTTATGACACATATGATTGGTTGGTCGTTTCAAGTACTTAATAAAGAGCAATTTAAAGAATACCAAGATTCTACATTAGTTGAAAAATACGATAACTTAGCATCAAGACTAGGTCTTTCTGACAAAGAAAAAGAACTACTTGTATCAAGAGAAATAGATAGTTTAGAAAAGCTAGTTGACTCAAGTTCTGAAAAAACAAAAGAAATTTTTACAACAGACAAAAGATTGACTGAAGTAATGGATAAAGCTAATGAGCTTCTGCTACAAGACGCCTTCAATGCTGATTTTAATGATCCAACCATGGAAGATGATCTTGTTAGTTTAAATGGCATAACTAATGATGTTTTGAGTGCATTAAGTGCCAATAACATTAAAAAGCTTGATGAACTAGCTGAAATGTCAGTTGGGGAGTTGATGGATATCTCGGAAAAAGTGACCGAAAAAGAAGCATCAGCTCTTATAATGGAGGCTCGAAAGCCATGGTTTAATTAAGGAGAAGCAAAGTGGATGTATCAGTAAAAAAACTTTCTGAAATCTTAAAGATAGACCCCAATGCTCTTCTTGAAAAAATGATAGCAGCTGGATTGTCGCAAACAAGTGTAGATGATCTTGTTTCAACTGAAGATAAACAAAAGCTCCTTGCTTATATTCGAAGCTCGAAAGATTCCCCTGCTCAAGTAGCAACATCTAAGGTAGAAGTTCCTAAAAAACTAGAGCCCTCAACTAAAAAGAAGACATCAGCACCTGCTCCTAAAGCAGAGAAAAAGCCTGTGAAGGTAGAAACCAAGAAGAAGGAAGAGCCAAAAAAGGAAAAGGCTGAAAAATCAGTAAATATCAATGGTTCAATTAGAGTTAATGATTTAGCAAGAAAGCTTAGTAAGAGAGGAAATGAAGTTGTTAAAAAATTAATGGAATTAGGAGAAATGGCATCTCTCAGCGATGAGGTTGATCAGGAAACGGCAGTCTTAGTTGCAGAAGAATTTGGGTTCAAGGTTAAATTTGAAGAAGAACAAAGCACATCTGAAGAGGAAACAAATTACCCAAAATATGAAGTAGTTTATAAAGATATAGATGAGCCAAAAAACAGACATTCAGTAGTAACAGTTATGGGCCATGTTGACCATGGTAAAACCTCATTACTTGATGCAATAAAATCAACAAATGTTGTTGATGGTGAATCTGGAGGCATTACTCAACACATTGCAGCATACGAAGTTAAAACAAAATCAGGAAAGATTACTTTTATAGACACACCAGGACATGAAGCATTTACAGCTATGAGAGCTAGAGGTGCAAATACTACAGATATTGTGATCCTAGTAGTTGCAGCTAATGATAGCGTTAAACCCCAAACAATAGAGGCAATTACTCATGCTAAAGCAGCAAATGTGCCGATTATTGTTGCTATAAATAAAGTTGATCTTGAAGCAGCTGATATTGAAAAAGTTAAAGGAGATTTAGCAAAGTATGAATTGGTTCCAGAGGATTGGGGTGGCAAAAATCAAATGATTCCAGTCTCTGCAATAACAAAAAAAGGTATAGATGAATTGCTTAATGCAATTGAATTGGAATCTGAATTATTAGAGTTAAAAGTCCCAATCGATGGTTTAGCAACTGGTGTAATTTTAGAATCTGAATTAGATAAATTTAAAGGACCACTGGGAACTTTTCTTGTGCAAAAAGGCGTCTTAAAAGTCGGAGATATTATTGTAGCCGCTGAAAAAAAAGGCAAAATCAAATCTCTTATAAATAGTTTGGGAGAATCAGTAAAAGAAGCTAGTCCGTCCACGCCTGTTGAGGTATTGGGTTTAGAAGATTGTGTTTCAGCTGGTGAGGTTTTTAATGTTATGCCATCTGAAAAAGATGCTAGAGCACTTATTGATGAAAGGGTTGCTTATCTTAAAGAACGGTCTGATAAGAATGTTATGACTTCTCAATCAGCCTTTGATCTTCTCGACCAAGAAAAAATTAATAAATTGAGAATAATTATTAAGTCTGATGTGGCGGGAACAAATGAAGCAATTAATGCATCTTTATTAAAAATTGGAAACGAAGAAGTTGATGTTGACATCGTTAGCTCAGGTATTGGAGGTATAACTGAGTCTGATGTAAACCTGGCAATAACTACCGGTGCAAGAATAGTTGGTTTTAACGTAAGATCTGATAACAAGGCGAAGAAACTTTTAGAGTCAAATGGAATTGAAGTCAGTTATTACAGTGTTATTTATGACCTTATTGAAGATACAAAAAGACTTCTATCTGGATTGCTAAAACCGATTTACTCAGAAAAGATTTTAGGTTTGGCAGAAGTAAAAGAAGTTTTCAAATCACCGGAATTTGGTTTAGTTGCAGGTTGTATGGTGACAGAAGGATCAGTGAAAAGAGAAAAACACGTAAGAGTTCTTAGAGATAGTATTGTAATTCATGAAGGTGAGTTAGATTCACTAAGACGTTTCAAAGACGATGTTAAAGAAGTTCAGAATGGCACTGAGTGTGGCATAGGTATAAAGAATTATTTAGATATTAAAGCTGGCGATATCATAGAAAACTTCGAGCAAAAAGAAGAAAAAAGATCTCTTTAAAAAAGATGGAAAAAGATAGGATAATTAGGGTAAATGATAACCTTAAGAAAGAAATTGCATCAAGTATTCAGAACAGCGATTTAAGAGAGATGTGTGGTTTTATAAGCATAAACCATGTAGAGACAGCAAGAGATCTATCAAGCGCAAAAGTTTTTTTTTCGACAATTAATTCAGATTTGAGCAATAAGGACTTGCAAATATTCTTAAACGAGAATTCTTGGAAAATTAGAAAAGACTTATCCAAGAATTTGCCCCTAAAAAAAGTTCCTGAATTAAAGTTTTTCTATGATGAGCATATTGATGCCGTCAGAAAAATTGATGATCTTATAGATAAACTATAATGACAATACTTTTGCTCAATAAAGATAAAGGCGAAACTTCCTTTTCTTCAATTAAACAAGCTCAGAAAATTCTCAACTTTAAAAAAGCTGGGCATGCAGGCACATTAGATCCTCTTGCAACAGGTTTGCTTCCAATATTTTTCAATCAATCAACAAAGTTTATTCAATATTTCAATAATGAGTCCAAGGAATACATAGCGGATTTTATAATTGGATTAAGTTCGAACACTGAAGATATTACAGGATATCTTAGTTATGAATTGAATTCTTCAGAACCCACTCAAGATGAGCTTAAGAAGGCTATTGATGAATTTTATGGTAAGTCACTGCAAATACCTCCCATTTATTCCGCAAAAAAAATTAAAGGAAAACCTATGCATAGATTGGCAAGAAAAGGCATAGATTTTGAAAGGGCTCCTCACGAAATAGAGATTTTTAATATTGAACTATTAGAGTATGAATTTCCTAGATTCAGAATCAAAGTGTTTTGCAGTAAAGGAACATACATTAGAACACTCGGAGTTGATATTGGAAAAAAGATTAATCAATCAGTTTGTATGAGCGGTTTAGTAAGAACTAAATTTGGGCACCTAGATTTAGATCAAACCATTACACTATCTAACCTAAAAAACTTGGACAAAGATAAAAAAATGCAGTATGTTAGGCGGATTGAAGAAATTTTGATAGATATCCCTAAGGTAGAAATAAGGTCTTCTGAGGTAAAAAATTTTCAAAACGGATGCCAGGTAATGGCAAGGGAAATAAAAAAAACTGGAAAACATTTTATTTTTAACAATGAAGATTTGTTAGGGATGGGTGAAGTTGACAAAAACTTAAACATTCAGCCTATTAAAGTTTTAGTGAAAGGAGAAAATTAAGAAATGAGCTTAAGTAAAGAAGAAACTCAAGCAGTTATTAAAAAATTTGGAAAAACAGAAACAGACACTGGGTCTGCTTCTGTTCAGATTGCGTTGTTGACAAAAAGAATTGAAGAATTGCAAAGTCACTTTAAAGAACATAAAAAAGACAATCACTCTAGAACTGGATTATTACAGATAGTCAGTGATAGAAAGAAACTTTTAAATTATCTTAAAAGGTCAGATTCATCTGCCTACCAAAAGCTCGTTAAAGAATTAAATATTAGAGACTAAATTATGAATAAAGTTATAAGAAAAGAGATCCCAATGGGATCAAAAACTCTTGTTTTAGAAACAGGAAAAATCGCAAGACAAGCAACCGCATCTGTAATTGCTTCCATGGGTGGAACAATGGTGATGTGTGCAGTTGTAACCAAACCAAGTGCTGAAGGGAGAGATTTCTTCCCATTAAGTGTTCATTACATGGAAAAGACTTATTCTGCTGGAAAAATTCCTGGAGGATATTTCAAAAGAGAAGGAAAGCCAACAGAGGTAGAAACATTGACTTCAAGGTTAATTGATCGACCTTTGAGACCTCTTTTTCCAGATTTTTATAAAGATGAAGTGCAAGTAAACTGCATGTTATTGTCCTTGGATAAAGATAATCCACCAGATGTTGTAGCATTGATGGCTGCATCAGCTGCTATGTCAATTGCAGATGTACCATTTAAAGGTCCTATGGCTGCAGCTAGAGTTGGATTTGTTGAAGATGAATATGTTTTAAACCCATCTTTTGCGCAACTTGAAAATTCAGATTTAGATATGGTTGTAGCAGGTTCTGAAAATGCTGTCTTAATGGTCGAGTCTGATGCAAACGAATTAAGTGAAGATTTAATGATAGGTGCGATTCTTTATGGACACCAAGAGATGAAGCCCGTAATTAAATTAATTGACGAGTTTGCAAAAGAAGTTCTTCCAGAGAGATCTGAGCACATAAATCCACATAAGGAAGAAGAAGAGAAAATTTATGCAGAGGTAAGCGAAAAATATACAACAGCTTTAAGTGATGCATTTACAACAATTGATAAAAAAGAAAGAGGTGAAAAGATTAATGTGGTCAGAGAACAACTGCTAGATGGTCTCGAAGAAGATCAACATAATAGCTATTTGAAACAATTCAAGGAAGTTGAAAAGCACATTGTTAGAGAAAATATCCTAGCTGATCAAAAAAGAATTGATGGAAGAAGTCTTACTGAAGTAAGAGATATCAGCATTGAAACAAATTTTTTACCATCAGTACATGGTTCAGCACTTTTTACAAGAGGTGAGACACAAGCAATAGTGACAGCCACTCTTGGCTCTGGAAGAGATGTTCAAACTATTGATGCTTTAGCTGGTGAAGTGAAAAATAATTTTATGCTTCATTATAATTTTCCAAGCTATAGTGTTGGTGAATTGGGTTTTCCAATGGGGCCAAAAAGAAGAGAAATTGGTCATGGAGCATTAGCCAAAAGATCGCTGCAATTTGCAGTTCCAAGTTTAGAAGAATTTCCTTATGCCATTAGGGTTGTGAGTGAAATTACAGAATCGAATGGTTCAAGCTCAATGGCATCTGTTTGTGGCGGCAGTCTAGCAATGATGGCGGCAGGAATACCAATTAAAGAAAATATTGCTGGTGTTGCAATGGGTTTAGTTAAAGACGATGAAAGATATGAAGTTTTGACAGATATTCTTGGAGATGAAGATCATTTGGGTGATATGGATTTCAAAGTTGCTGGAACAAAAAACGGAGTCTCTGGCCTGCAAATGGACATCAAGATAGAAGGAATCAATGAAGAGATTCTTGAAAAAGCTCTTACACAGGCTAAAGATGCGAGAATGCACATTCTAGGTGAAATGGATAAAGCACTTTCATCACCGAATGAATTAACTAGCTTGGCGCCTTACTTCTGTAAGTTCAAAGTACATAAAGATAAAGTTAAAGTTGTCATTGGAAAAGGCGGCTCAACCATTAAGGGCTTGCAAGAAGAATTTGGTGTAACAATCGAACTTCAAGATTCAGGTGAAGTTAACGTCTTTGGTGAAAATAAAGAAGTTGCTGAAGCTGCAAAAGAAAAAATTGAGTTATTATGTGCTGAGCCAGAAGTTGGCAAAGACTATGACGCAGTGGTTGCAAAAATCATGGAATTTGGGGCTTTTGTAACTTTTATGCCTGGAAAGGACGGTCTGCTGCATATTTCTCAATTTAAAGAAGATTTTGACCAGCTCACAGACATAGTTAATGAAGGCGACAAGGTTAGAGTAAAAGTTACTGAAATAAGAAGAGACGGTAAAGTAAAACTGGAATTCTCTGACTCAGAATAATTCAGCAATCATACATCTAGCAGAACCTCCACCATACTTCTCTATGGTGGGTATGTCTTGATGAACTATTTTGTCAAAATGCTTATTCAAAAACTGCATCTGTTCTTCTGTATATGCATTGAAAGCTCTTGATGACATAACAAGTTGTAACTTTCTATCCATATTGGGTACCTCAAGACAATTCCCACAAAAGTCCAATAGTTGATCCTGTTTAATCTCTAATACTTCATGATATTTATTTGTCATCTCAATAACCTTATCTCTATATTCAGGTTTAATTACTTCATAACAAATTCCAATCATAGTGGTTCCCACATACATAAGTACGTCTGTGTGATAAATAGGCGAACCAGTATGGCTCTCTGTTTCGAACATAACTAATTGATAATTATTTTCAGCACACCATTTCTCTGCCAACTCCTGATTTGCTCTAGGGGATAGTGTTAAGTAGACGATTCTATTTATTCTGTCAAAAACCATACTACTTGTTGATTCAAGAAATAGATTATCTTTCTCCATGAAAGACAGATCTGCTTTTAATTTATAACTTTTGTTTAGAAAATCTTTCATTGCTTTTGTTTTTTCCTTCCTTCTATTTTCAGCAAGCATAGGAAAAATTTGATATGTGCTATCTGAAAAGGTCGTAAACCAATTTGGAAAAACATGATCAGGACACTCATCAGATCCCTTGAAAGTAATAACTTCAATTCCACTTTCTACTAAATTGTCCCTAAACCTGACAAACTCTTCTATAGCAGCATTCAAAACTTCATCTTCCGTCATTGAATTATCATCTTTTTGATAGTGATTGCTGGAGGATGTTTCAGGATTCATGTAGAACACTTTTGGCTCTACCATAAATAGTCTATTGGTTGATTGAAGATCTTTCATATTTAACTAGCAGTACAAAATATTTACCATTAGAATATTGTCAGTGATTAATAATATTCAAAATAATCTCATTCAAAAAGAGTCAATTTTTGGTCCTGATAATTATAAACCTTTGCCAGTTGTTTTATCAAAAGCTAAAGGGGTCTGGGCTTGGGATGTAAATGAAAAAAAATATCTTGATATGATGTCAGGATATTCTGCTGTGAGTCATGGTCATGCACATCCAGAACTCTTGAGAGTTTTTCATGAACAATCGAGCAGATTATCTTTGACATCCAGGGCTTTCTATACAGACACTCTAGGCCCATATCTTGAAACAATTACAAAAATGAGTGGTTTTGAGATGTGTTTGCCAATGAATTCAGGAGCTGAGGCTGTCGAAACAGCTATAAAATCTTCTCGAAGATGGGCTTACAGAACTAAAAAAGTTAAATCTGGAAAAGCTGAAATAATTGTAGCAGCTGGCAATTTCCACGGAAGAACCACGACAATTATTAGTTTTTCAAGCGATGAAAATTCAAGACATGATTTTGGGCCTCATACCCCAGGGTTTGTCACGGTAAAATATGGCTGCTCAGCTGCCATTGAGGAAGCAATCAATGAAAACACAGCCGCAGTTCTAATAGAGCCAATTCAAGGTGAGGCAGGAATCGTTGTGCCACCTGAAAATTATTTACCTGAAGTTAGAGAAATTTGCTCTAAACATAACGTACTTATGATTCTTGATGAAATTCAATCTGGACTTGGAAGGACAGGAAAATTGTTTGCTTATCAACATACTGGCATACAACCAGATGGTCTGATACTTGGCAAAGCTTTAGGTGGAGGCTTCATGCCTGTATCATGCTTTTTGTCATCAGAAGAAGTTTTACATTGGATGAATCCTGGCTCACATGGTTCCACATTCGGAGGCAATCCACTAGCAGCAGCAATTGCGAGAAGATCGCTAGAATTGCTTGAAGAAGACGGTCTGATTGAAAATAGTAAAGTAATGGGTGAGTATTTTAAAGAATCTCTTTTGAATATGAATTCAAAGATAATCAAAGAAGTAAGAGGAAAAGGTCTTTGGTTAGGCGTAGAAATTGATCCGGATATTGTTTCTGGCAAAGACTTATCAAAAATGTGTCTAGATCATGGGATCTTATGTAAAGAAACACATGAGACAACCATAAGATACGCACCACCCCTTGTAATAACAAAAGAAGAATTGGATTGGGGTCTGGATAGAATTAAAGAAGTCTTCAACAAAATAACAGCCTAGCTGAAACTTTAGCAAATGGTTATCAAAATTATTAAATATGCAGGAACTAATGCAACAGCATTTGTAGTAGACTTTGCTGTTTTGTTAGCATTGGATTATTACACTGATATTAATAGAGCATATACATCTTTCTTTTGCTATCTTTTAGGCACTTGTGTAAGTTTTGTATTGGCAAAAAACTTTGTATTTGGAAGAGGGTGGCTTGCAGATAAACCGGCACTAGAGTTCTCAGCTTACTTTTTAGGTGGTGTAATAGGTGCAGTTATAACGGCAGTAGCTTTTTATTTGCTTGCTGCAATTGAAGTAAACAATATCCTCGTCCAAAAGATAATTGCAGGATTTTTTAGTTTCACTACTGTATTCATCTATAGGAATTTCATAGTATTTAATGATGACAGATAGCCTTCAAAAATTATTGAATACATTTTCAGAGACTCAGGTAAAAACGACTAAAGAATATTTTGAGAAGTATGGGGGTGATTGGTACAAAGCCATCACACCTGACCCAACAGCAATAATATTTCCTGAGAGTGAATCAGATTTAAAAAAAATCTTAAAAATTGCAAATGAAGACAAACAGGCAGTAGTAATATCAGGTGGTAGAACTGGGCTTTGTGGCGGCGCAACAGCTGCTAATAAAGAAATAGTTATTTCTCTTGAAAGGATGAATTCGATAGAGTGGATTCAAGAGAAACAATGCGTTAAGTGTGGAGCAGGAGCTATCACAGACCTAGTAAAAAACTTTGTTGCTGAAAAAAATAGATTACTACCAATATCTCTAGCTTCGTCCTCTTCCAGTTCAATAGGTGGCAATGTTGCAACCAACGCAGCTGGCTCAAAATTTATTCGCTATGGGGCAACAAAAGATCATGTTACAAAAATGAGAGTAATGCTGGCGAATGGTGAGGTGCTTTGCCTTCAAAAAGAAATTGCTAAAGATGCAACAGGTCCAAATTTAATG
>TARA_B100001057_G_scaffold439943_1_pt1 | contig 26928 bp, 24 predicted proteins | sample TARA_B100001057 | Tara Oceans TARA_B100001057 (sample SAMEA2621839) | marine metagenome | biome: marine biome (ENVO:00000447); feature: surface water layer (ENVO:00002042); material: "saline water (ENVO:00002010), including plankton (ENVO:xxxxxxxx)" | depth 5 m
TATCGCCTGTGACAGGATAGTCTTCAAAAGTAATAACTGAACGTGGGGTATGTGATAAATCAGCAACAAATGGATAAATACAATTAGAATCCCATGTTGAAAGAGTTGCTGGGGAAGTACATTGAACTCCACCATAAGTCCATACACCTTCAATTTTGTATGCCCAAGAATCTGTATATTCCCAATCTGTACCAGTTCCATCAGTTGTTGGATCTTGGAATTGATCAACTACAACATCATTAAGAAGTAAAGCAATGGGATCATCTCCATTTTGTGAAACTGTAGAACCAGCTTCAATTACTGAACTAAAGGCTACTGATGCTGACATATATTCATTCATGTAAGCCGCATCTCTAGCAAGTAAAATGTGATCTCCAGCTGAGGCACTTCCAGCAGGAAGAGTATAATCAGAAGAAAGATCATTATTCCCATTACTTGATATAGCAAATGCGTAAACAGATAAATCAGGTACATCAGCAGTAGCTAATAAGTGTATAGCTTTTCCGTTGGTACCTGTAGATCCTTTAAAATCTATAATCCCTTGCAAAGCTAAACCTGACTCAGGAGTAGTAGTTTCACCATCACCTGAAGCAACAGTATTTTCATATGTTCCAGTTGAAATTTTAAATTGATCAATTTCTACTGAACCATCACCATTTTTTGAGCAAAATTGCAAGAATCTAAGCACCGCATTTGGAGACATAGTTTGAGTAGCAGCGTTCCAAGCAGTTGTTTGATTTACGTCATTGGTGGCAGTAGTTAAACCATATGGATTCGTTGGGAACTCTCCAGGACTACCAACCCAAAATGTGGAAGTCATATTAACAAAATCCATAGTTGTACCAAGAGTAATTTGTTCGCTGTAAACAGATGAAGTCCCCAGACCACCTTGATCTTTGGAACCTCCATATTGTATACCGTTATTAAATACTATAGATTCAACTTTAATATCACTGTTGTCAACATCAGGAGTTAATTTCAATCCAACCATTCTATGATTAGTACCGAAATTAGTATTTCCTGAGCCTTTCATAAAAAGCTGCTGGACTGTTCCTGTCCCTGTCAGGTCTATGTTGTTATAAGTAATTGAAATATGCAATTTACCATCAACCAGGTCAGTAGGTGTAATATCTATTCCTGGAAGAAAGGAACCAGAAAATCCATTAGTTGTTAAACCTCTTCCAGATTGAACTACTGAATTAGCATCTGTGGCAGAAGTTTGATCTCCATTTTTAAGCCACCCAAGTGCATTATTGTTGGTGCTAGTTGTTGTAAAACCGTCTCCTAAGACTCCAGCGGTGGATCCACCTACGAAATCCCAAACAGCAATAACAGTTTCTTGTGCTGACAAACTAAATGAAAGTCCAAAAAACAAAGCAAAAATTAAGTAAATTTTTTTCATAATTTTTATTGATTGATTATTAATTTATTTGTGTTTGATATGTATGTATTTTTATTCTAATATTTTTTGTAACGTTTTCGAAAAAAATTCAAACGTTGTAGACAAGGCTACTAAAATAATGACTTAGACACAATATTACGTTAAGTTGGTAGAATTAATCGATGAGTGACGTATAAAAACGTTAAAAAACGTTAAAATGAAGTAGGAAATCCACAAATTTTATGATTTTAAAAAATTTATTTTCTAGACAAATTTTTTCATAATTTCATCACTAACACCCATATTACTAAATCCACCATCATTGTATAAATTCTGAAGGGTCACTCTTTTGGTAAGATCGCTGAACAAAGTTATAGTATAATTTGCGCAATCCAAAGCAGTTGCATTTCCAAGTGGAGACATTTTTTCTGCGTAAGCAATAAAACCATCAAATCCTTTCACACCTTTTCCAGCGGTTGTTGGAGTTGGTGACTGTGAAATTGTATTTACACGAACTTTTTTATCACGTCCAAAAAAGTAACCAAAACTACGGGCAATACTCTCTAAATATGCTTTATTATCTGCCATATCATTATAGTCAGGAAAGACACGTTGTGCAGCCATGTATGATAGTGCAACTATGCTACCCCACTTGTTCATTGCATCAGCTTTATAAAGAGTTTGCATAACTTTATGAAAGGACATCGCAGATACATCAGTGCCCTTTTGAGTCCAATCATATTTCTGATCAGTGTAAGGTCTACCTTTTCTAACATTTACTGACATGCCTATAGAGTGTAGAATAAAATCTAATTTTCCTCCCAAAATTTCAACAGATTGTTCCACTAAATTTTGTAAATCTTCCAAAGAAGTAGCATCAGCAGGAATCACTTTAGCTCCAGTTTTTTTTGATAACTCATTAATAGTGCCCATGCGCATTGCAATAGGAGCATTTGTCAAGACAAACTTGCCTCCCTCTTCGTGGACTCTCTCAGCTGTAATCCAAGCAATCGAATTTGGATCTAAAGCACCAAAAATTATACCTCTTTTACCTTTAAGTAGTTGATTTGACATGTTTACTTTTTTTGTTGGTTTGATTATTTAAACAAATATAATACTAATTCAATAACTGTTGTGCATGTGCCCTAGCGGATTGTGAAATTTGTTTTCCATCCAACATTTGAGCAATTTCTTTGACACGCTCTTCATTGTCTAAAAGCTTTAATTGAGTAATAGTAGTAGTATCATTTTCTGTCTTAAAAACTTTAAAGTGATAATCACCTTTTGCTGCAATTTGTGGCAAATGAGTGATAGTAAATACTTGCATATAATGACTCATATCCTGCATGATAGATGCAATTTTATTTGAAATTTCTCCAGAAATCCCGGTATCAATTTCATCAAACATAATGGTGGGTAATTGCTGATGTTTTGATAAAATATACTTAACAGCTAGCATAATTCTTGAAAGCTCTCCTCCAGAGACTCCTTTCTTAAGTGGTAAAAATGAGCCACCCTTATTAGATTTTAATTCAAAAGAAAGTAAGTCTTTTCCGTTATTTAGAAAGTCAGCTGATGGAGTAATTTTAATTTTAAACTTTGCATGAGGCATTCCAAGTGAATGTAAAAGTACATCAAGTTTAGACTCTAGCTTTGATAAAATAGATAAACGCTTTTTTGAAATCTCACTAGAGATATTATTTAATTTTATTAAATTCTGATCTAAGTTGGTATTTAATTCATCTAATCGTTTATCAAAACCTGAAATTATTGATGTTTTTTCTTTTAATACTTTAAAGACTATATTTAGATCTTTAATGGATCCTACATTATGTTTTGTGAATAAATTATGAATTAATTTTAGCTTAGATTCAACTTCACTTAAACGGCTTGGGTTGGATTCTAAATTATCTAACTTAAATTCAATTTCACTAAAAATATCATCTAATTCAATGGAAATACTTTCAACTCTCTCAGAAATTGGAAGATATTCACTGGATGTATTACATAGCTTCGCCATTCGTTTTTTTAATTCTATTAATTGAACATTAAGCCCTATTTCATGATTGTCTAAAATTTGTTTAGCTTGGGACAATTCAGTTTGTATTAAATCAACATTAGAAAGGGAATTGTACTCAGATTCTAATAATTCAAAATCAATATCAAGCACATTAGACTCTATTAATTCGTTTAATAAAAAACTATGATAATCAAATTCATTAATTGAGCTTTGTTTCTCCAGTTTTAGATTTTCAATATCTTTTTTTAGCTTCTTGTGTTTGAATAAGCAATTACCATAATTATTTAGGTTAGATTTAGTTTTAGCTAAAGCATCAACAATATCAAATTGGTAAGAATCTGTTGTAATAGAAAGTGTTTCATTTTGTGAATGGATATCAATTAACAAAGAACCAAGTTCTGAAAGAATAGTAAGTTTAACAGGTGAATCATTTACGAAAGCTCTTGATTTTCCTGACGGTAATATTTCTCTTCTAATTATAGTTTCTGAGTCATATTCCAAATCATACTTGTCAAAAAATTGTTGTAGACTGTAAAAATTTATATCAAAAATGCATTCAATAATACTTTTCTTGGTAGGATCTTTGATGTTTGATAAATCTATTCTTTTTCCTAAAACTAAAGACAAACCTCCTAATAAAATTGATTTACCAGCACCTGTTTCTCCTGTAATTGTAGTCAATCCAGACTTAAAGTCTACTTTAAGGTCTTCAATTAGAGCATAATTTTTTATATGTAGTTTAGTCAACAAAGCTTAAAATTTAATTTTTTGCCACTTTTTTGAATGAATCGGAGCCACCTTATTGAGTGTAGAAACTAAATCTGTGATTTTAACACTGGGTCCTGAACTAAAAATATCAGTAATCTCATTAGCTTTTGCATCAAAAAATACGCGTGAAATAAATGAATTAGGCCTACGCTTGTGTAAATTTTGAAAATTATTTATCGTTCTTCCAATTGCAATTTTGCTGTCCTTTACATTGGTTGACATCAAATCTAATCCCAATCGATGGTACTGATATAATACCAGACGGTATTCACTATATGTTTGAGAAAGTATTTGATCAATTAAAACTCTTCGAGTCTGGTCACCACCTTTTGGTGGGTCCCATCCAATTGAATTTCCACGCTGAGAGTAATTAGCAATATCTCGGGCTTGCTCATAGTAGCTTTGACCACCATTAAGTTCAAATGAATCAGCATCCATTCCTAAAATCATGTAAACATGAAAGGCAATTACAGAAATTAAATTAGACTCAAATTGCTGTTCACTGAAATTTAAGTTTTGATATTCCAAATACTTAAAATTAAAATCTTTATCATTAAAATTATAAACTGTTGTGCTGTAACTGGAGTTGTGAACAGGCCTGGCAGATTGTACTTGAATGGATGCTTGAAAGCTATCAGACGAATAATTTTGAATTGTTATAAACATACCACAATCGATACGTTCTTGGTTTTTAAATATCATTTTCGTCCAACGAGTGTTATTTACGAACTCCGAAAGTTGTTTTTCAAGAGTTTTAAAAACTTGTACATTTTCATTGCCAGTTTGTTGTGCATTTACTACTAAATTACAATTAAGTTCTTGTGCATTAACAAAATTAATAAATATCAAAAAGATTGAAAAAAATATATATTTACTCATATGTCCTCTTTACAATTTCATCAATTATATCATCAGCAACTTTTGCTTTAGATTTTAATTGAAATTCTATTTGATTTAATTCTTTATCAATGATAGTAATTTTATTGGTTGCCACTCCAAAACCTGCACCTAAATCTTTTAAAGAATTTAAAATAACTAAATCTAAATTCTTAGATTTTAATTTTTTTATTGCATTTGTTATTTCATTATCACTCTCTAAAGCAAATCCGACTAAAAATTGCTTTTCTTTTATTGAACCAATAGACGCTAAAATATCTTCAGTTTTCTCCAACACTAAAGATAGCGAGTCAGAATTCTTTTTTATTTTAGATAAAGATATTTTTTTTGGTCTAAAATCTGCAACTGCAGCTGACAAAATTGCTATATCAACAGAGCTAAAATGTTTATGGACTACTTCATACATTTCTTTTGTACTGATCACAGGAATAGTTTTGACTGAACTGTAATCTGATTTAAAATGTGTTGGGCCATTTACCAAAATAACCTGAGCTCCTTGCCTTGCTGCGCTGTTTGACAGTTCTATACCCATCTTTCCTGAAGAATGATTCCCAATAAAGCGAACTGGATCAATAGATTCATATGTTGGCCCTGCGGTAATTAGTATTTTTTTACCATATAGTGGTAATCCGTTCAAAACATGTTTTTCTATTGTATTTAAAATAGCTTTAGGCTCAGCCATTCGCCCCATACCAAAAAGACCACTAGCTAATTCACCATGTTCTGCAGGAATTAAAATATTTCCATATGATTGGAGTGTTTTTAATGATTTTTGAGTTGAAGAATGTTTGTACATGTCTAAATCCATTGCAGGTGCAAAATATACTGGACATTTGGCAGATAAATATGTAGCAACTAAAAAATTATCACTATTACCACTTACCATTTTAGAAAGTGTATTTGCTGTTGCAGGAGCAATAACAAACAAATCAGCCCAAAGACCTAATTCAACGTGATTATTCCAAACATCGTTCTCTTCATCGGTATCCGTAAATTCAGAAATTACAGGACTGTTTGATAGGGTTGATAGTGTTAATGGGGTGACAAAATCTTTGGCTGCAGGAGTCATTATAACTCTGACGTCTGCACCAGCTTTAACAAATAATCGGACTAATAAAGCGGATTTATAAGCGGCAATACCAGCTGTAATACCAAGAATGATATGTTTACCACTTAAAATAGACATTTTATTTTTTAAGAATCATCAGATGGGCTTCTATGATGAATTTTATTATCTAACCATTCTTGAACAGCTATCGCGTGGGGTTTTGGTAAACGTTCATAAAATTTGGAAACTTCTATTTGCTCTTTATTTTCAAAAACTTCTTCCAAGCTGTCGTTGTAAGTTGCAAATTCTTCAAGCTTATCTATTAATTCTTTTCGAATATCAGTGTTTATTTGCTCAGCACGCTTTGAAATAGCAGATATTGCTTCGTATATATTTTCTGTAGGTGCATCGATTTTATTACGATTATAAGTAACTGATGTCAGTGGTGCTTTAACTTTTTTTAAATCCATAGTTCTTAACTTTTTGATATTAAATTATTTTTAATGTTTTGTAATTCCTCATGCATAAGAGATAATTTATTAATGTATTTTGTTTGAGGAAAGTTACGAATAAGACTTCTATAATACTTAAGAGCTTTTTCAGTTCTTTCATCTTTCTTCCTTTCAACGCTGTTGATTGCCAATTTATAAGCAGAATCAAACTTGTAATACAAAGCATCTTCCTTAAAGACAGAGCCTGGATAAGAATCAAGGAAATTATTAAAAGCAGTTATAGCAGAATTATAATCTCTGTGAAATGGGCCTGTTTTATTGTATTGTAATGCAATTTCATAAGCTTTCCTCTCCAGCCTCAAATCCAATTCTTGGACTAGAGAATTAGCCTTTTCAAAATATTTTGATTCTGGAAATCGATTTATAAACTCTTGCAGTTTTTCAATAGCATCATTAGTTTCTGTTTGATCTTTAGAAAATGAGGGAGCTAAATAATAATAACTTTCAGCACCTAAATATGCAATCTCATCAACTCGTTCGCTTTTAGGGTATGACTCAACAAATTGTTCCATTTTATAGTTAGCAGTATAAAAATCTTGAGTTTCATAATATGCTTTGGAATGCATGTACATTAATTTTTCTGCTTGCGGTTTACCACGATATTTTGGTACAATTTGTAAAAAAATTCTATTTGCTTTGTCAAATTTACCATTTTCATAAAGCTCTGTACCCATTTTAAATTTAGCAGAAATGTCTTCATCTTTAAGCACACGCTGGTATTCGCTACAGTAGCAAAATAAAATTGATAGACTCAAAACAAATAATTTATATCTCATATTATTGTAAAATGCGAACAAAAATACATTTTTTTAACGGATAATAAAAAACTAATATTATTACAAGGCCCTATTAATATTTAACGATTTTAAGGCATTTATAATTTTTAATTTCAATTCATATGATGTTGAAACCAATGGTAATCGAACATTATCATTGCAAAAATCTAACTGATTTAGAACAGTTTTAATTCCTGCAGGATTATTTTCTTCAAAAATAAGTTTGATAAGTGGTAATAAACGCTCCTCAATCAACTTGGCTTTTTTTCGTTTACCTTTCAGTCCATATTGGATCATTTTTGAAAAGTCATTCACTAAAGCTTGACCAATAACTGAAATAACTCCTGCGCCACCTTCCAAAACAACATCTAAAACCAAGTCATCGTCTCCGGAAATTACCAAAAAGTCATCGGGTTTATTTTTAAGTAATACACTATATTGAGATGGATCATTTCCTGCTTCTTTTATAGCAATTATATTTTTAACTTCCCTTGCTAGTTTTAGCACTGTCTCAGGCTCCATATTTTTCGCTGTTCGCCCAGGAACATTGTATAAAATTAGAGGAACTGAAGTGGCTTCAGCAACAGCCTTAAAATGTTGATAAAACCCTTCTTGGGTAGGCTTATTATAATAAGGAGACACAGATAATACCGCTGTAAATAAAGACAAATCTGTATTTTTTAATTCATCAATAACAGCTGCAGTATTATTACCCCCAATTCCAATAACCATTGGCAAACGTCCATTGTTAACCCTCGATGTGGTTTTTATAATATCATTTTTCTCTTTGTTGGTAATTGTTGCGCTTTCTCCAGTTGTTCCACTTATTACCAAATAATCTGCACCATTATTGATATTAAACTCTACAATTTTAGCTAATGCCTCGTGGTCTACATTTCCATTGTCTTTGAATGGTGTAATTAGTGCAACCCCCATACCTATTAATGCATTCATTTAAATTTTTTTAAGAGTTTTTAGATATTTTATGAGTTCGATTTTAAAAGTATTGACATCCTTTGGATTAATATCTAAAATCAGGTCGTGTAAGCGTTTATCATCTGTAGATAACCCAACTTTAAGATTTGCTTTAGACATGGCTGTAACGATATTTAACTCGTAAGAATTTGGCTTGTAATAGCTTATGAGCATATCAAAATGAAAATTTACAAATTCGTTCACCTCATAATTTTTATAATGACCTAACCAGTCAAAATTATCTTCACTGTAAAATGCATCCCAGCTATTTGGTTTATTTGATTCAGAGTCTATTAATGAAATAAATTTTAAACTATTTAAACTTAAACCCAAGTCAGTAAACATTAGTTTAAAAAAATCGTAATCGTGAAAAGTATTATAATCAAAAATTATTCCAACAGATTGTATTCTTCCTAATTTAAAATTTTTTGTCCTTGAATTTAAGACTGTTGTCAAAAATTTTTGAGAAGTTTTCGCTTTAATTCGTTTAAAAAACATGTACCTTTAATCTAAAACAAAGTTAATATAAATGAGGCTTAATTTGATTAAAATCCTTATTCTAATTTTTTTGTTTTCGTCTTGTAACCAAGCCGATGGCATTAAAAAATTCAAAGGAGAGAAAATTTCCATAAATGAGTCTTTGAGTCCAAAATCTGAAATTAATGATTTTATAAAACCCTACAAAAAGAATTTAAAAAACTCTATGAACGAGTTTTTGTGTTATTCAACTGAAACTCATGAAAAATCAGATGGCGAACTAAATACTGCAATCGGAAATATGATAGCTGATGCTGTTTTTGAATTCACATCACCAATTATAAAACATCAATATAATTTAAATCTAGATATAGTATTACTAAATCATGGTGGTATTAGAGCACCCTTACCAAAAGGTCCAATACTTAAAGAAACCGCATTCAATATCATGCCATTTGAAAATAAAGTTATTATTGCACAAATGCGTGGTTCAGTTATATTGGATATGATTAATTATTTATCCTCCTCTAAAATTGCTCATCCAATTTCGGGTATGAAAATTCAAATTTCAAGAAAAGGTGTTCTTGAGAAACTAAGTATACAAGGACAGAAAATAGAGCGTAATAAAATCTACAACGTTGCCACAAGTGATTACCTATTTAATGGAGGAGACAGAATGGATTTTTTTAAAAAAAGTGATACATTTCACAAACTAAACTACAAGATTAGATCTATTTTAATTGACTATTTTACTACAAAAGACACATTAAAACTTAAACGGGATTCACGCTTTAAATACACAAAATAGTTATGAAAAGAAGAACATTTGTGAAAAATACAGCAGCTTCAGCAACATTTGTTTCTATAGGGGGATTACAGCTGTCGTGTAAGAAAATAAATTCTACAAAAATTACTATTTTACACACAAATGATGTCCACAGCCATATAGAACCATTTGGCAAAAATAGTGGTGAAAATGCAAATAAAGGTGGGGTTGCAAGAAGAGCGACAATTATTGATAAATTACGTCGGGAAAACGCTAACACCCTACTTTTAGATGCAGGAGATATATTCCAAGGGACCCCTTATTTTAATTACTTTGGTGGAGAACTGGAATTCAAGCTCATGAGTATGTTAAAATATGATGCTGCTACAATAGGAAATCACGATTTCGACAACGGTATCGAGGGACTTTACAATATGTTACCACATGCTAAATTTGATTTTTTATCTGCTAATTACGATTTTAAAAATACAATAATGAATACTCATGTAAAACCATATAAAATTTTTAATAAAAGTGGAATAAAAATTGGAGTTTTCGGTCTTGGTGTTGAGTTAAAAGGTCTTGTTGATACAAAAGCTTATAAAGAAACCAATTATATGGACCCAATCGAAATTTCTCAAGATATGAGTCGAATTCTTAAAATAGAGAAAGGTTGTGATTTAGTAATATGTTTGTCACATTTAGGCTACGATTACAAAAATTCTTCAAAAGTTTCAGATTTAAAATTAGCAAGATCAACAAAAAATATTGATCTTATCATAGGGGGTCACACTCACACTTTTTTAAACAAACCAACACAAGAAATAAATGTTGAGGGCAAGACTGTACTTGTGAATCAAGTGGGGTGTTTTGGACTATATCTAGGAAGAATAGATTTTTATTTAGAATCCCAAAATAAGTTTTACAAAAGTGAAATTATTACTGTTTAAGTTTATCTAAAAAAGTTTTTTCTGTTAGAATAGGAATATTTAAAATTTCTGCTTTTTGACGTTTGCTCGGCCCCATATTAGCTCCAGCAACTATATATGATGTTTTAGAAGAGATAGAGCTTACCAACTTACCACCGTTGTTTTCAATTAATTTTTTAAGTTGATTTCTAGTAACCTTCTCATATACACCTGATAGAACAATTCGATCTCCGTTTAAAACTGTAGTTTGATTAGCTAATACTTCATCTGAAAGACTAAATTGAACCCCGTAACTATATAGCCTGGACACTAACCTTACACATCTTTCGTCTCGAAAAAAGTCATAGACACTTTGTGCAATTTTTATTCCAATTTCATCAACAGTTTCTAAGTTTTCAATACTGGCATCTGACATGGCACCTATATTCTTATAGTGCTTGGCAAGGGTTTTAGCAACTGTTTCCCCTACATAACGTATTCCTAAACCAAATAATACTCTCTCAAATGGAATTTCCTTAGATTTTTCAATACCATTAATCAAATTTTCTGCACTTTTATTTGCAATACGTTCCAATGGTAATACATCTTCAATTTTTAAGTTGTATAAATCTGCAATATCATTTATAAGCCCAGAACTAACCAATAAAGCAACAGTTTCACCACCAAGACCTTCAATATCTAAGGCTTTTCTAGAAATATAATGCTGAATACGGCCTGTAATTTGAGGAGGACATCCATCTATATTAGGACAGTAATGTTGTGCCTCTCCTTTAATTCTTGATAATGATGTTTGACATTCTGGACATTCAGATATATATATAGTTTTCAACGAATTATGAGGGCGTTTTGAATAATCAACCTCAATAATTTTTGGGATAATCTCCCCCCCTTTTTCAACAAAAACTGTATCTCCAAGTCGAACATCTAATTTAACTATTTGATCTGCGTTGTGTAATGAAGCTCGCTTTACTATGGTACCACCAAGTTCCACTGGATTTAGATTAGCTACAGGCGTAATTGCTCCTGTACGACCTACCTGGTATGAGATATTATTTAGTATCGTAGAAGTTCGCTCTGATTTAAATTTATAAGCTATGGCCCAACGTGGGGATTTGGCTGTGTAGCCTAACTCAGATTGTTGCTCTAAGTTATTTACTTTGATTACAATACCATCAATTTCATAAGGTAAATTATGGCGTTTGTAATCCCAATCTTCAACAAACTTTATAACTTCGTCAATAGAATTTAAACATCGGGCTTCAACTGGAACTTTAAAACCCCATGAACGAGCTTTATTTAAATTGTCAAACTGAGATTTTATCCCTGTATTATCTCCTACTATGCTATATAATAAACACTCTAAGGGCCGTTTAGCAACCTCACTGCTATCTTGTAACTTTAAACTTCCAGATGCTGTATTCCTAGGATTTTTGTATGGTTCGTCTCCATTGGAAATACGTTCTTTATTCATTGATTCAAAACCTTTAATGGGTAAAATGATTTCACCACGAATTTCAAAATTATCAGGATAATTTCCTTTAAGTTTTAGAGGTACAGACTTTATTGTTTTAATATTTTCCGTAACATCATCTCCTTGAGTTCCATCTCCTCGAGTTAATGCTTGAAAAAGAAAACCGTCTTTGTAGGTAATACTGATAGAAGCACCGTCGTATTTTAATTCACAAGTATAGTTGATTGGATCATCAATTAATTTCTTAATTCGCTTTTCCCAATCTAATAAATCATCTTTAGAGTATGAATTATCCAGTGAATACATACGCTGATTGTGATTAACAGTTTGAAAGTTTTTCGTAACGGAACCACCTACACGCTGAGTTGGAGAGTTTGAATCTTTAAGTTCAGGATATTGAGATTCTAAGACCTGAAGTTGTTTTAACTTCATATCAAAATCAAAATCTGATATGCTAGGTTTATCAAGAACGTAATAATTATAATTATGATTCCTTAACTCCTTTTGAAGTTGAATAATTAACTCTTTATCAGACATTCTACTAAATTACTAAATTCATATAAAAAAAGGTGGTAAAAATTAGTTAATAAGTATTATTTTTTCTCAATTTTTACCATGCGATCTTTACCAAAACTATCTTTTTTTAAAACTAAATTTTTAAAATCTGAACAACTATAAAGTTGAATAATATCTAACCCATAAGATTCATTTATTTCTAAAAAACATAAACCATTTGAATTTAAAATTAAGGATATTATTTTTTTAATAGCATCATAAAAAATTAAAGGAGAATTATCATCCACAAATAATGCTAAATGAGGTTCAAAATCTGTAACATTTTGAGCCATTTTAAATTCTTCTTTTTTACAAATATATGGAGGATTAGAAATTACAATATCAAAGTCTTTGTGTGGTGAGTTGAAATTTAATATATCCCCTTTAAAAAAAGTAATGTCAACTTGATTTTTTTGAGCATTAGCACGAGCAACTTTCAAAGCTTCAAAACTAATATCCATCGCATAGACGTGAGCATTTGGAAATTCCTTAGCCAGGGTTATTGCTACACATCCAGAACCTGTTCCCAATTCCAAAATTCTTAAGCTTTTCGATTTATTGTAATGCTTAAGTACCCACGCAACAAGCTCCTCAGTTTCTGGACGAGGAATTAGAACTGACGGAGTAACTAAAAATTCTAAACCAAAAAAACAACTTCTTCCTAATATATATTGGATTGGCTCATTTTGTTGTAGCCTAATTAATACACTTTCAAATGATTTGAATAATGTCTCTAAAACTTGCATTTCATAATTCAATACTATTTGGTGAGGTTTCAAATTAAGATAAGTTTCACACAGTACTAAAAAAATACTTTGTCGCTCTGATTTAGAATATAATTTTAATTCATTGTGGAAATAATTTTTTAATTCTTTTAATTTCATACCAAATATTTTAAGATCCATATTTCGTAGTTATGGCGCCCAATATTAACAGTGAGTAACTTATCAAATTTAAACCATTGCAATTGTACAATTTTGAAATATCAGAATCATTTTAAGCCATACATATTAAATGAATATCTATTTCAGTAAGAACTAATTTTATAAGAATCTCAAGCTCTTTGTTATCTTTTTTTATTTTTTCTGATTAAGATTGTCGACATAACCCCAATAAATCTTATTTTTATAGTTCCGAATATACACATAATAACATGTAAATAAAATTTAAGATTAATTCACATTCAAAGTACATAAAACGTTGTATAAAAATTGCCGAAAAGGGATTGGGAAGCACTGCACCAAATCCAATGGTCGGATGTGTAATTGTAATGAATGATAAAATTATTGGAGAAGGTTATACAAGTCCCCACGGAGGAGCTCATGCAGAGGTAAATGCTATAGAAGCTGTTTCAGATAAATCACAATTAAAAAATTCTACGCTTTATGTAACTTTAGAACCTTGCTCGCACCACGGAAAAACTCCTCCTTGTTGTGATTTGATTATTAGCCATAAAATTCCCAATATAGTTATTGGATGTATAGATTCTAATAAAAAAGTTTGTGGCAAAGGAGTTACAAAGCTCAAAGCCAACGGATGTAATGTTATTTTGGGTGTTGAAAAAAAGTTATGTAGACAACACCATAAAAGGTTTCTTACGTATCATGAAAAAAATCGACCTTACATAATACTAAAATGGGCTAAAACGAAAAATGGGTTTATCGCACCAAATAAAAAAAAATTTAAAAAACCTAATTGGATCACTGGAAAGTTATCACGTAAATTAGTTCACAAATGGCGAGCTGAGGAACAAGCAATTCTTGTGGGTGCAAATACTGTAATATCAGATAACCCATTTCTCACAACAAGAAATATTTTAGGTAAAAACCCAATTCGAATTGTGGTATCAACAAGAAAGAATATTTCAAAAAATTATAATGTATTTAATAATGATTCCAAGACTATTCTTTTGGATTTAAGTGCATTAGATAAAGAATTACCTCTTGGCATGGAAATATGCAAAAAACTCTACAACCTTAATATTACTTCAGTGATTATTGAGGGAGGTACAAAAACTTTAAACCACTTCATAAAAGAAAATTTATGGGACGAAGCTAGAGTTTTTGAAGGAAATGAAGAATTTGATTCAGGAATTAAAGCACCTAATTTTGATATTTCTGAAGCTGAGTGCGAAAAAATTGATAATGACCGATTATGGATTTTAGTTAATAAATAGATTTTAGTTAATAAATAGACTAATAATTGAAAAAATAAAGTTTAAAACAATAATTTTATTTTATTATTTATAAAAATGGATTTTCAGCTTTAATACTTAAACGATTAATATTGCAGTTTATCTAAAAAAGTTTGTGGGCATCGAGATACTAAACGGGTTTTTGAATCCATAAAAACTAACTTTGAATAAGCTGTAGTAATCAATTCTTTTTCATTATTGTAAATCTCGTAATCAAACTCTATTGATACTTTAGGTGGCTTAACTAAAGAGGTTTTTATGAATAATATGTCATCATAAAATGCTGGTTTAGAATATATTATATTCAATATAACTACTGGAAGCATTATCCCATTCTTTTCCATATCCTTGTACGAAAACCCAATTGAGTTCAGCCAATCAATTCGACCAATTTCTAAATATTGAGCGTAATTTCCGTGGTAAACAATTCCCATTTGGTCGGTTTCGCCGTAACGAACTTTAACTTTAGTTGTGTGATTGATCATAAAAAAAAGCATATATTTAGTTGGTAATAAATAAACCAAAAAAAAATAAAATTCACGTAATTTTAATTTTTTTTTTTGAAATTTTGTTCACATATTTGTGATGACAAAAAAATTATTTATCAAACCCCAAGATATTTAATTATTTGACCACTAACTAACTAAAAGTATCACCCAAAAATGAATAACACTGCGGAATCGGTATGGACCAACTGCTTATCTTTTATCAAGGATAACATCCAACCGCAGGCTTACAAAACATGGTTTGAACCTATCTTAGCTATAAAATTATCAAACCAGTCCTTAAGTATACAAGTTCCAAGTAAATTTTTTTATGAGTGGCTCGAAGAACACTATGTCAAGATATTAAAGGTTGCTTTGACTAAAGAGCTTGGAGAACATGCTAAATTGGTTTACATTATAAAAATGGAAAATACTTATGGAAACAAGCAACCTTTCACAGAAAAGATTCCTAGCTCAAATAGATCCTCTATCAAGTCACAACAGGCTGATATTCCTCTAAAAAATAAAAATCCGGAATTAAAAAATCCTTTCGTTATTCCTGGAATTAGAAATGTAAAAATTGAATCTCAACTAAACCCCATTTATACTTTCGAAAATTTTCTTGAGGGTGATTCCAACCGATTGGCCAGAAATGCCGGTATAGCAGTTGCAAATAAACCTGGTGGTACTTCTTTCAACCCATTACTAATATTTGGAGGGGTTGGCCTTGGTAAGACTCATTTAGCTCATGCAATCGGAGTTGATATTAAGGATAAATATCCTGAGAAGACAGTTTTATATATCTCCGCTGAGAAATTTACACAGCAATATATAGAATCTGTGAAAAAAAATAACAGAAACGATTTCATTCATTTTTACCAAATAATTGATATTTTAATTATTGATGATGTTCAATTTTTATCTGGAAAATCTGGAACACAGGATGTGTTTTTTCATATTTTTAACCACTTACATCAAAACGGAAAACAAGTTATTTTAACAAGCGATAAGGCCCCTGTTGATATGCAAGATATTGAACAAAGATTATTATCAAGGTTCAAGTGGGGCCTCTCTGCTGAGCTCCAAAAACCTAATTTTGAAACACGTGTTTCTATTGTCCAAAATAAGTTATTCAGAGACGGTGTTGAAATGTCTCAGGATATCATTGAATACATTGCTAAAAACATAAAAACAAATGTTAGAGAGTTAGAGGGAGCAATAATCTCTCTAATCGCTCAATCTTCATTTAATAAAAAAGAAATTACACTAGGTTTAGCAAAAGAAATTGTTGAAAAATTCGTCAAAAACACCAAACGTGAGGTATCTATAGACTACATTCAAAAAGTGGTCTCGGATTACTTTCAAATGGACATAGATACCCTTCAGTCCAAGACAAGAAAAAGACACATTGTTCAGGCACGTCAATTAGCTATGTTTTTTGCAAAAAAATTCACAAAAGCTTCTCTTGCAAGCATTGGTTCTCAAATAGGGCAAAGGGACCATGCAACTGTTCTGCATGCTTGCAAAACAGTTGACAACCTATCTTCAACAGACAAACAATTCAGAAAATATGTTGAAGATTTAACAAAAAAACTTTCTGTGTAGCAACGCATAATGATTAGTGTCTTGATGGTGTGTTTGGGAAATATTTGTAAATCACGTCTGGCAGAAATTATTCTTAAATCGAAATTAACAAAAAATAAATTTGTTGTGTACCCAGCCAGAACTAGTGACTTCCACAACGGAAATGTACCAGACAAACAATCAATAAGTTTAGCCATAAAATATGGTTTAGATATTTCAAATCAGAAGTCTCGCCCTTTTAGGATCTACTATTTCAAGAAATTCGATCAAATTTTTGTAATGAATAAATCTACCCATAAAAATATTATTAAGTATGATCAAAATGATATAAAACTTAAAAAAATAAGTTTAATCCTAGAATATCCTGTATCTAAAATTAAAAAAGTCCCCAATCCTTACTTTGGGGCTAATTATGGGTTTGAAAATGTTTACAAACTTTTAGAAGATGCATTTGATAACCATAGCCAAAAATTAATTAAAGCCTCATGAAAGGAGAACTTTACCTAATCCCAAATACTTTGGGAGAAGTTGCACTATTTGAGGTTCTACCTATCACTGTCAAAAAAAAGATTGAAGAAATTGATATTTATATTGTGGAAAGTGAAAAATCAGCACGTAGATTTATAAAAGCTATTTGTCCAAATAAATCACAAGAAAGAATCAAACTCTTCACTCTTAATAAATTTACTGAGTCCATGGAAATACCAAACTTTTTGATCCCTTGCACAGAACAAAAAAAGTCAATCGGATTAATATCAGATGCCGGATGCCCAGCGATAGCAGATCCAGGCTCCGAAGTGGTTCGCCTAGCACATGAAAGAAATATTAAAGTGATTCCAATTGTTGGCCCATCTTCAATTTTAATGGCAATGATGGCATCAGGAATGAATGGACAAAATTTCGCCTTTAATGGTTATTTACCCATTGAAAAAAATAAAAGAAAATCTAAGTTAAAACAATTAGAAAAACGATCTTTTGATCTGAAACAAGCTCAAGCTTTTATAGAGACACCTTATAGGAATCAGAAATTATTGGAAGATCTATGCAGTGTTTTACATTCCGATACCAGAATTTGTATAGCTTGTGACTTGACCCTCTCATCTGAGTATGTAAAAACGCTGTCGGCTGTAGAATGGCAAAAAAATAAAGTAAATTTACACAAACGGCCTACAATATTTATTCTCCAAAAAGATTAAAGAAAATCCACTTTTGGGCGTCTTTCTGCTTCGACTGTACTGGTATCAAAAGCTGAAAATTTACGCATGTATGAATCGATATTTGTTCCATAGGCATCTTTAAAACTAATAGTACCACTACTTCTTAAATAATGTTTGACACTTCCAGGACCAGCCAAATGCGCAGCAGCTAAAATACCAGATTCAGTAACAAGGGTTCCATTAATCTTATGCCCAGTAAACCGTTTTATATCAAGTCTTAGGACCCATTTATTACGCTTAAGATTAGCAATAAAAACCTTTTCCTGTAGTTCTGGACAATTTAAAAAATCTGATGCGTTATTTACACCTAAGAGCTCAAGTGTTGAAGTACCAAATTGAAATTTACCTAAATATCCTAAGGAGTTGACCACATGGTATCGACCTCTAGATTCCTTAAAAGCTAAAGCCTCTTTAAAACCTACAAAAGATTGATTTAATAAAATATAATTGACAAATTCAAAAGTATGTAAATTATTTGTTGGACAAATAGTTGGTTGATTGTAAATCAAAACAGCTGAATTTGTATTAGATGATGGTGAAAAATTGAATTGACTAGCAGAAGTAAAACCATATAAAAGACAACTCAGAAAAATAACTACGGGAGGAAAGCTTTTAATATTATAAGTTCTCATATATTTTAAGTTTAACCAATAGAATTTAAAAAATAGGTGCAAATATACGACATATTTTAATTTATTGATAACTAGTGTTTAAGCTTATCTTCGTATTCCTTGGCTGTTCAAGTAATTATGATAGCGACGTGCATTTTTGTTATGACCACTTAAAGTTTTAGCAAAAGAGTGAAATCCTGGCTTATCTGGGTCGGCTGCAAAATAAAAATAGGAATGCTTTTCACAATTTAAAACCGCATCAATCGCCGATAGATCAGGCATAGCTATGAGTCCTGGTGGAAGTCCTTTATTAATGTAAGTATTATAAGGAGATTTAATTTTTTTATGTTTGTTTAAAACTCGCTTAATGTCTGTATTTCTGAAGGCTTTTGATTGATAGGCAGCAAATTTTAAAGTTGGATCTGCTTGAAGTAACCAATTATTTTTTAAGCGATTGATATATACACCAGCAATTCTTGGTTGTTCTTCAGCTTGTTTTGATTCCTCTTGAACTATCGCTGCCAAGATAGATACTTGGTTAGGGCTCAAACCTAAGTCTTTGGCTTTGGCTTTGCGCTCGGAGTTCCAAAATCTATTGTATTCTTTTTGAAGATTGGATCGGAACTTATCTGCGTTTGTGTTCCAAAAAAACTCATAACTGTTTGGGAGATACATGGCCAATGCTGTTTCTGAAGAGAACCCATTAGAGCTCAGAAAAATAGAATCTTTAAAAACTGTGATCAAACTAAGGCTGTCCGCTTCAATTTGATTGGAAACTCTTTGGGCTAGTTCTGCCAAACTATGTTGGTTGTTGAACGCAACAATCACAGTCAAATTTTGACTTCTTAGTGAGTTGATAATATCGTTGTTGGTCATACCTTTAGAAATACGATAACGTCCGGGTTTTACATTTGTAGTATATTTTTTTTGCTTGGCAAGCAGATCAAACTTTTCAATATCCAACAAAAGGGGTTCCAAATCTGAACGAACCTGAGAATATTTTGCGTCGCTAGGAATAAAGATATAGGCCTCGAGTGGATTAAAAGCCGTATTGTTAACAAACATAATACTGTAAATATAATATGAAAAATAAGCACTACAAATCAAACCTAGCATTACAACAGCGATTACTATTTTTTTTAAATTCATATACATTATTTAGAATTCGTTTTTTATAGTTCCCTCGAAAACATATTGCGCAGACCCAGACAACCAAACATTTACATAAGTAGAATTATCAACTTCGAAACATACTTCCAAAATTCCTCCTTTTGTTTGTAGCTCAATACGTTTTTTATCCGTTTCTTTAGAGGCGTGCATAGCAATAGCCGTGGCTGTTACGCCAGTACCGCATGAAAAAGTTTCATCTTCTACTCCACGTTCATAAGTACGGACAGCAAAACGATTTTGATTAATAGATTTAACAAAATTAATATTAATACCCTCTTTTTTAAATATAGTACTATTTCTTATCTGTGAACCTTCAAATTTAACATCTATAGCATTCAAATCGGACCGCATTGAAACATAGTGTGGAGAACCTGTATCAAGCATAAAACCGCCATTAACCTTTGATATTTTTACAACATCTCGCATCTTTAAAGAAACCTGACTTCCATCAATAGTAGCTTTGTGAAGTCCATCAATAGCCATAAAATTTGTGGTATCTTGAATGATTTTCAAGCTCTTTGCGAAGGCAACAATACAGCGCCCACCATTTCCACACATACTGCTTTGCTTTCCGTCAGCGTTGTAGTAAATCATTTCGAAATCATAATCAGTACTAGATTCTAAAAGAATTAAACCATCTGAACCAATGCCAAAACGTCTGTCGCAAAGCTTCGCAATGAGTTTGGTATTATTTTTGTTAAATTTATCTAGTCTATTATCAATGATCAAAAAGTCATTGCCTGTGGCTTGATATTTGAAAAATTTAATTGCCATTTGCCATGCAAATATAATAATATTTACATGGAAGTGTAAGCTGTAAAGTGTCATTTAATTTTAATAAATCACTTACTAAAAATTAATATTAATGTTATAAATTTGAACTAAACATCAAGATTATGAAAAAATTCCTATCTTTTATAAGCGTATCCGCTATAGGTGGAGCTTTGGCACTTTTCGCATATACTCAATGGTTACAACCTAAATTCATGAGTCAAAATGGCGAATTCAAAAAATCCCCTATTGAGCTACCAGTAAATTACACATCAAATCCAGTTGGTGGTAGCAATGTTGATTTTACATTAGCTGCTGAAAAAACACTACATGCGGTAGTCCACGTTAAAAATACAACCCTAAGCGAAGGTTATACTAGCTTTGAAGATTTATTTTTTGGACGTCCTCAAGGCCGTGCACAAGTTGGAACTGGCTCTGGGGTAATTATCTCTCCAGATGGCTATATTGTAACCAACAATCATGTAGTTCAAGGAGCACAATCTATAGAGGTAACTACAAATGACAATAAAACGTACACCGCTGAACTTATTGGAGCTGACCCAACAACAGATATTGCTCTTCTAAAAATTGATGGGGATGAAGATTTTGACTACACCACATTTGGAGATAGCAACAACACTAAAGTCGGAGAATGGGTCTTAGCAGTTGGAAATCCTTTTAATCTAAACTCTACAGTTACTGCAGGAATTATAAGTGCAAAATCAAGAGATCTTACAGGCAGAAATACTCAGTCTTTTATACAAACCGATGCTGCTGTTAACCCAGGAAATTCAGGTGGAGCACTTGTTAATATTTTTGGTGATTTGATCGGAATTAATACTGCTATATCTTCACAAACAGGATCGTATATAGGTTATTCTTTTGCTGTACCTAGCAATATTGCTAGAAAAGTTATTGAGGACATTCTTGAGTACGGGAATGTACAAAATGGTATTTTAGGGGTCACAGGCCAAGAACTGAATAGTGAAATTTCAGAAAAACTTGGAGTGAATGACACAGAAGGATTTTACGTAAGTGATGTACAAGAGCAAAGTGGGGCAGATATTTCTGGAATTAAAAAAGGTGATATTATCAAAAGTATCAATGGAATTAAAATTTCTAAATTTTCAGATTTAAAAGGTTTTTTAAATACAAAAAATCCCAACGACGTTGTTGAGGTAAGCTTTCTTAGAGATGAGAAAATAAAAACACTAAATGTAAAACTTGAGAAGCTAACAACCATATATGTCCCTATTATTGGAACACTTCGCGAACTCAACAGCACAGAACTAAAAAAGCTAGGAAGTGACTATGGTCTAGAACTACAAGATCTATCCGACTATTACAAAGAAGAATGGATTTCGGATGGCGTTAACAAAGGAAGTCTAATTATTTCAATTAACGATCTAAAAGTAAATTCTATTGCTGATGTCAAAAAAGCTCTGGCCAATAATTCAGATAGAGTCAACCGAATTTCAATTATAAAAAACAATGGGGAAAAAATGATGTATCGCTTTAGATAATTAAATAAATAAAAAGTATATTTTTGTGATATGCGTATCGATATCATTAGTGTAGTTCCTGGATTACTAAAAAGTCCTTTTGAAGCCTCAATCCTCAAGCGTGCCATTGATGCTAAAATTGTAAACATTGTGTTCCATAACCTAAGAGACTATACGACAGATAATTACAAATCTATCGATGACTATCAATATGGTGGAGGTGCTGGAATGGTGATGACCATCGAACCCATTGATAAGTGCATTAAAAAATTAAAATCTGAACGTGATTATGAGGAAGTTATTTATATGTCCCCTGACGGGGAACTTCTAGACCAGTCCATGGCAAATCAATTATCTTTAAAAGGAAATATAATCATTTTGTGTGGACATTATAAAGGGGTAGATCAACGGGTCAGAGATTTTATTATTTCTAAAGAAATTTCCATTGGAGATTATGTGCTTTCAGGGGGTGAGCTTGGAGCTGCAGTTCTATGTGATTCCATTATTCGTTTAATTCCTGGTGTTTTAGGTAACGAAACTTCAGCTCTAACCGATTCATTTCAAGACAAACTTTTAGCACCACCTATTTACACTCGACCTAAGAGTTATAATGATTGGGAAGTACCTAAAATATTGTTAAGTGGTAATTTTTCAGAAATTGAAAAATGGAGAGAAAAAAAAGCTTATGAACTAACTAAAAACAAAAGACCAAATTTGTTAAAATAACAAAATTCAATTTTTAATTGCAATAATTTAATTATTACTTATATTTGCTGACTATTTTGAACCAACCTCTAGCGATATCCGTACATGTTGCTTCAAAAAAATAAAAAAAATAATCATGGAATCCTTAATTAAATTTGTTCAAGACGAATTTGTTACAAAAAAAGACTTTCCAGACTTTTCTTCTGGAGACACAATAACTGTTTATTATGAAATTCGGGAGGGACAAAAGGTTAGAACTCAGTTTTTTCGGGGAGTTGTGTTACAAAGAAGAGGCAGTGGAGCATCTGAAACATTCACAATAAGAAAAATGTCTGGTACTACAGGAGTTGAGAGAATTTTCCCAATTAATATGCCTGCTCTACAAAAAATAGAAATTAATAAACGAGGAAAAGTACGCCGTGCACGTATCTTCTATTTTAGAGAATTAACTGGTAAAAAAGCTAGAATTAAAGAACGTACTAAGTAATTATTTCACAGTAATTAATTTTAACAAAGCGCTGTTTTTAACAGCGTTTTTTTATTGAAAGTTTATCATTTTGTCAAAAAAAGAGATGCCAAATCGGATTGTTGTCAAAATGTTAAAATTCATTTGTTATTTAAACTCTTAATAGTGGGGTTTTTAATATATTTGAAAGCTTTTTAAAATATATAACAGAAAAAAAATCAACCTGTAAAAAGCTTACTATATGGCTCAAATTATATACACCATTACTGATGAAGCACCTGCATTAGCCTCCAGATCTTTTCTGCCCATTGTCGCCTCATTTTTGGAGCCGTATGGTATATCTTTAGAAACCAAAAATATATCATTAGCTGCAAGAATACTGTCCGCTTTTCCAGAATATATTTCAAAAAAAGAGCCTATTGAAGATGCACTTAAAAGCCTGGGTAACCTAGTCAAAACCCCAGAAGCAAATGTGATAAAATTACCAAATATTAGTGCCTCATTACCACAGCTTAAGGAAGCCATTACAGAACTTCAGTCTCATGGCTACTCCCTCCCAAAATACCCTGAACAACCGCAAAGTGATGAACAACAACAAATAAAAAATCGCTACGATAAAATTAAAGGAAGTGCCGTAAATCCTGTATTGAGGGAAGGTAATTCAGACCGTCGTGCCCCAAAAGCTGTAAAAAACTATGCAAAAAAAAATCCTCACAGTATGGGAGAATGGAAATCTGATTCTAAAACCCATGTTGCCAGCATGGAATGGGGGGACTTTGCGCACAACGAACAATCCATAACCTTAAAAAACGCAACGACTGTTCGTATTGTTCACAGTAGTAGTACAGATAAAAAAACAACTTTAAAAGAAGGTATAAAACTTTTAGACAAAGAAATTTTTGATGCAAGTTTGATGGAGGTTAGTGCTCTAAAAATATTCTTAAAAAAACAAATAGAGGAAGCTAAAGCCTCTGGAGTATTGCTCTCTTTACATATGAAGGCAACCATGATGAAAGTAAGTGACCCTATTATTTTTGGACATGTTATTCGACTATTTTTTTCAGACGTTTTTGAAAAATATAAAACTGAATTTGAACAAATTGGCGTTAATCCCAACAATGGCTATGAAAATATTTTAGATAAACTAAAAAAGTTAGATTCCGAAAAGCGTATCGAAATTGAAATGGCGTTTAACAAAGTACTAGAGAATGGACCTGATTTAGCCATGGTAAACTTCGAAAAAGGAGTTAACAATTTACACGTACCAAGTGATGTAATTATTGATGCCTCCATGCCAGCCATGATTCGGAATTCGGGTAAATTATATAACGCAAAAGGCTTTAAACAAGACACCAAGGCCATCATTCCAGATAGTAGCTATGCAAGTATTTATACAGCAACTATAGACTTTTGCAAAAAATACGGCGCTTTTAATCCAGCTACAATGGGTACCGTGCCGAATGTAGGTTTGATGGCTCAAAAAGCGGAAGAATATGGATCTCATGACAAAACTTTTGAAATTGATGTAGATGGTATTGTTGAAGTCATTGGTAAAGATGGAACCATATACACCTCACACAAAGTTAAAAAAGGAGATATTTGGCGGATGTGTCAAGTCAAAGATGCACCGATTCAAGACTGGGTAAAATTAGCAGTTACCCGTGCGCGAGCATCTCAAACACCAGCCGTTTTTTGGTTAGATGAAAATCGTGCACACGATTCAGAGCTCATAAAAAAAGTAAATCTATATATAAGTGATTACGACATTTCTGATCTGGATTTTAAAATTTTATCTCCTTTAGAAGCAACTCATTTCACATTAGAACGACTTAAAAATGGTTTGGATACCATATCGGTGACAGGGAATGTTTTAAGAGATTATCTTACCGATCTATTCCCAATTCTTGAAGTGGGAACTAGTGCTAAAATGCTTTCAATTGTTCCGCTCATGAATGGGGGTGGATTATTTGAAACTGGTGCTGGTGGATCTGCTCCAAAACATGTTGAACAATTTTTAGATGAAAATCACTTGCGTTGGGATTCGCTTGGGGAATTTTTAGCATTGGCTGTATCCTTAGAACACTTCAGTCAAGTACATAACCACCCGAAAGCCGCTACTATAGGAGCAGCATTAGATGACGCAACTGAACACTTTTTACTAGAAAAAAAATCGCCCTCAAGAAAAGTAAAAGAACTCGACAATCGAGGTAGTCATTTTTACTTAGCGCTTTTTTGGGCTGAAGCGCTTGCAAATCAAGATGAAGATTTAGAACTTAAGTTGGCTTTTAAAAATACTTATAATCAACTCAAATCAAATGAGGGTAAAATAATCGAAGAACTTATTTCAGTTCAAGGCCAATCCGTCGATATTGGAGGCTACTACTTACCCAATGAAGATAAAATACAAAAAGCCATGCGTCCAAGTGAAACTTTGAATGCTATTTTAGATCAATAAATAATCATCAAAGTTATGTTAAAGGCGTCTTAGAAAATTCCTTTTTTGTTTAATTTTATTAAGTAAAAGATTATTCTATGCCTACGCGCTTAATTCCCTTACTATTTCTTTTTTCATTATTTGGGTTCTCTCAAAATCAATTTACATTAAGTGGTTCTATCTACGAAAGTAAAGGACAAGAAACCTTAATTGGAGCCAATGTGATTTTCCCAGAACTAAATACTGGAACTATTTCCAACGAATATGGCTTTTATTCAATCACACTGCCAAAAGGAACCTATAACCTTACAGTAAGCTACCTTGGCTATAGTACACTTACTGAAATTATTATTTTAAATCAAAATCTGACTCGAAACTTTATTTTGGGTGCCGCTATAGATACACTTGATGAAATTGTATTAGAAACGGATTTAGAACTTGTAAAAATCAAAACCCCTCAAATGAGTGTCAATGCCCTAAACGCAAATACCATCAAACAAATTCCTGTAGTATTTGGCGAAGCAGATGTCGTTAAAGCAATTACTTTACTCCCTGGAATTTCCAACGGTGGGGAAGGAACTGGAGGCTTTAACGTTCGTGGGGGTTCCAACGATCAAAACTTGATTTTATTAGACGAGGCAACTTTGTTTAATTCTTCTCATTTGTTTGGTTTTTTTTCGGTCTTTAATCCTGATGCCATTAAAAACTTGAAACTCTATAAAGGCGGTATTCCTTCAAAATACGGAGGACGGGTATCTTCTGTCTTAGATATCTATCAAAAAGAAGGCAATAAAAACGAATTCCACGTTAATGGTGGTATTGGTTTGGTAGCAAGTCGTATTTTATTGGAAGGGCCATTAGAAAAAGAAAAAGGATCTTTTTTATTTGGCGGGCGCTCTACCTACGCCCATTTCTTTTTACCTCTTTTTGACATTGATAATATTGCCTATTTCTATGACTTAAATACCAAGTTAAGTTATAGCATAGATGCGGATAACAAGATTTATTTGTCCGCTTATTTTGGACGGGATGTATTTAATGTGTCAAATAGTTTTGAAAATACTTATGGAAATACAGTGGTTAATTTTCGTTGGAATCATTTATTTTCAGATCAATTATTTTCAAATTTGTCCTTGATTTATTCCGATTATTATTACGGTTTGGATTTAAATTTTGTAGGATTTGAATGGAACTCGGGCATACAAAATATGAAT
>TARA_B100001057_G_scaffold62453_1_pt1 | contig 26862 bp, 36 predicted proteins | sample TARA_B100001057 | Tara Oceans TARA_B100001057 (sample SAMEA2621839) | marine metagenome | biome: marine biome (ENVO:00000447); feature: surface water layer (ENVO:00002042); material: "saline water (ENVO:00002010), including plankton (ENVO:xxxxxxxx)" | depth 5 m
CAGAGCGGCGGTCTCCAAAACCGCAGGTTGTGGGTTCGATTCCCTCCAGGCCTGCCATTTAAGATCATGAACGAAACAGTAAATAAAATTTTTTGGACTGTATCTGTTGTAGCTGGATTCTCTGCAGTAGTTTTATTCACTTACCTTGAAAATTTAGGGCTACTTTATCGTGTTTTATTGCTTGTAGGTCTACTAGCAATTTCGTTAGGCCTGCTTTCTAGAACAAACTTTGGTCAAGGAGCCGTAAAGCTTATTTCTGATGCTAGATCTGAGGTAGCAAAGGTTGTTTGGCCTAGTAGAGGTGAAACTACACAGATGTCGGTGATTGTGATAATTATGATTTTGGTTTTAGCATTAGTTTTTTGGGGTTTAGATACCTTATTGTCTTTTCTTTCTAGCTTTGTTTTGGGATAAAAAATGAATTGGTATGTGATACAAGCTTATTCAAATTGTGAGAAAAAAGTAAAACTTGCTTTAGAGGAGAGAATTGATTTATCTGGGCTGAAAAAGAACTTTGGAGAGATTATGATCCCTACAGAGCAAGTTACTGAATTAAAAAAAGGCCAAAAAAAACAGCTTGAAAGAAAGTTTTTTCCTGGGTATATGCTTGTTCAGATGGAAATGAATGATGACACATGGCACCTTGTTAGAAAAACTCCGAACGTGATGGGCTTCATTGGAGGGTCAAGAAATAAACCAGTTCCTTTGACAGAAAGAGAGCTAAATAACATAGTAACTAGAGTTGATGAAGCTGTAGAAGCGCCAAAATTTAAAACAGTCTTTGAGTCAGGAGAGACAGTAAGAATCAATGATGGACCTTTTAATGATTTTAATGGGATAGTTGAAGAGGTTGACTACGAAAAAAATCTTATTAAAGTTTCGGTTAGTATTTTTGGAAAATCTACACCGGTAGATCTAAACTTTTCACAGGTTGAGAAAGCGTAATGGCAAAAAAAGTAATGACAATAATTAAACTGCAAGTTCCAGCGGGTGGAGCAAATCCCAGCCCCCCAGTAGGCCCAGCTTTAGGTCAGCATGGACTTAACATTATGGATTTTTGCAATGCTTTTAATGATAAGACCAAAGAACTAGAAAAAGGAATAAAAGTCCCTGTTGAGATAACAGTCTTTGAAGATAGATCTTTTACATTTATTACTAAATCGCCTCCAGCTGCTGTGCTTTTAAAAAAAGCAGCAGGAATTGAGAAGGCGAGTGGTGAACCAAATAGAAATAAAGTCGCAATTATCTCAGTAAATAAAGTCAAAGAAATTGCAGAGATGAAAATGGAAGATTTAAATTGTCATGATATAGAAGCAGCTATTAAAGTGATTTCAGGAACAGCAAGAAGTATGGGAATTGAGGTTAAATAAATGAAAGAGACAAACTTTAAAAAAACCTTGCAAAATTATGATGTAGAAAAGTCATATAAAACAGAGGAAGTTATTGAATTTATTGTTGCTCAACCCAAAAGAAATTTTAAGGAATCTGTTGATGTATCAGTAAGGCTGGGCATTGATCCAAAAAAATCAGATCAAAACATTCGTGGGTCATTAACACTTCCAAATTCATTAGGCAAGAAGGTAGTGGTAGCTGCATTTGTGGAAGGCGATAAAATTGAAGAAGCAAAAAAAAGTGGAGCTGATTTTATTGGTTCTGACGACTTAATTGAAAAGTATTCTAAAGATCCTGTTGATTTTGATGTGGCAGTTACGACTCCATCATTAATGAAGACTGTTAGTAAGCTTGCAAAAATACTTGGACCCAAAGGCTTAATGCCTAATCCAAAATCAGGTACTGTCACAGAAAATATAGAGAAAGCTGTTGCTGACGTGAAACATGGTCAGGCACGTTTCAAGGCAGATAAAGACGGTACAATCCATGCCACAGTTGCAAGTGCTGAAATGGATAAAAAACAATTAACTGAAAATTTTAATTCCTTTATGGATGAGCTTAAGCGATTAAAACCAGCTTCATCAAAAGGTATCTACATTAAAGACATTTATCTCTCGACAACAATGGGTCCAGGGTATAAAATTGACGCTTCTCAATTTTGAGACATCAAAGACTGAAGGTGCTTAGCTTAATTTCCTTCACAGATAGTTTCTAGGTTTTCTTATGAATTATCTTAATCTTTGAAAATAAGGTTTGATATGGCATTAAATTTACAAGATAAAAAGAAAATTGTTTCAGAGGTTGCAGATTTAGCTGAAAACGCATCCTCTTTAGTCCTTGCTGATGCAAGAGGACTAAAGGTGTCTGAAGCATCTGATCTAAGGTCTCAAGGAGTTAAAGCAAACGTAAAATTCAGAGTTGTAAAAAATACTCTTGTCATAAAGGGGCTAAAAGGAACAAATTACGAGGGTATAGATGATTATCTTAATGGACCAACTATGCTTGCATTTTCATATGATGAACCAGGTGCTGCAGCAAAAATACTAAAAAAGTTTTCTAAAAGTAATGAAAACCTCAATATTAAGGGTTTATCTATTGATGGAATGCATCTTGATGCCTCAGAAATAGACAAATTAGCAAATTTACCAACATTTAACGAAGCGATTTCAAAATTCGCTGGACTTTTGAATGCACCTTTAGGTAAAATTGCATCTCTTATTAATGAGGTACCTTCAAAACTTGCTAGAACACTTGTAGCAGTGAAAGAGCAAAAAAGTTAAGGAGAAAATATGGCAACTAAAACAAAAGACGAAATTTTAGAATCAATTTCCAGCATGTCTGTAATGGATCTTGTTGAATTAATTGATGCAATTGAAGAAAAATTTGGTGTTACCGCAGCAGCAGTTGCAGCAGCACCAGCAGCTGGTGCTGTTCCTGCAGGTGATGCAGGAGGCGCAGAAGCAGCTGAAGAAAAAGATTCTTTTGATGTAGTAATAACAGCAGCAGGCGACAAAAAAGTTGCTGTAATTAAAGCTGTAAGAGCAGCTACTGATCTAGGGCTTAAAGAAGCTAAGGATCTTGTTGATGGAGCTCCTAAAACTGTGAAGGAAGGAGTTAAGAAGGACGATGCTGAAGCATTAGTAGCAGCGTTACAAGAAGCTGGCGCACAAGCTGAAATGAAGTAATTCATTTAGCTAAAACATAACAATGACATACTCTTTTACCGAGAAAAAACGTATTCGAAGACAATTTGGTACTCTGCCAAATGTCATGGAATTGCCATATTTAATTAAAACTCAAACAGATTCATATTCAAGCTTTTTACAAGCAGATTGTGAGCCAGACAAACGTGAATCAAAAGGGTTAGAGGAAGTTTTCAAATCTATCTTCCCAATAAATAGTGCTTCCACTAATGCAGCATTAGACTACATATCATATGAGCTAGGCGAATGTTTATTTACTCCCGAGGAATGTAAAACAAAAGGTATTTCTTATGCTGTTCCACTATACGTAAATTTACAATTAAGATTGATGGATAAAGCCACAAGCTATAAGACCATAAAAGAGAACGGGGTTAAAGAGGATAGAGTATTCTTGGGTGAAATTCCAATAATGACAAAGGATGGAAGCTTTGTAGTTAATGGCACAGAACGTGTTGTAGTTTCTCAGTTACACAGATCTCCTGGCGTGTTTTTTGATCATGATAAAGGGAAGACACATTCTTCTGGAAAAGTATTATATGCAGCGAGGATTATCCCTTACAGAGGCTCATGGTTGGATTATGAGTTTGATGCAAAAGACCTAATATACGCAAGGATAGATAGAAAACGAAAATTCCCTGCCACAGCAATTCTTAAGTCATTAGATATGACTGATAAGGATATATTGGAGTCGTTCTATAAGTTTTTAGACATTAAAATTAAGAATAGTGATGTGCATCTAGATATTTCGCCTGAAGAACTCAAAGGAAAAGCATTTGATTTCTCTATTGAAGTTGCTGGAAAAGAGGTAATTTCTGGTAAAAGAATTAATGCGAAAGTTGTAGCTGATTTTTCAAAGCAAAAATCAAAAATTATAAAAGTTAATTCTGATGAATTTATTGGACAAATTCTTGCTGAAGACATTGTTGATACAGCGACTGGTGAGATCTTATTTGCAGCAAATACGCTTATTGAAAAACCAATTCTTAAAAAACTTTTAGAATCAAATATCGAGTCATTTAAAATTGTATATACCAACACAATTGATAGTGGATCTTTCCTTGCAGACACCCTAAGAAATGACCCAAGCAATAGCAAAGCAGAAGCACTGATAGACATATATAGAATGTTGAGACCTGGCGAGCCGCCAACAAAAGAATCTACAGAAGTTTTATTTAATAATTTGTTTTTTTCTGAAGATAGATATGACCTTTCAGATGTCGGAAGAATGAAGCTTAACTGGAGACTGAAGGAAGATGATAGAAAAGACATACATGTCCTAACAAAAGAAGATATTGTTTTAGTCCTAAAAAAACTTGTTGATATTAGAAATGGAAAAGACACTGTTGATGATATTGATCATTTAGGCAATAGAAGAATCAGGTCAGTAGGCGAAATGACAGCTAATCAGTTGAGGATTGCTTTAGTAAGAGTTGAAAGAGCGGTGAAAGATAGATTAGGTATGGCTGAAACTGAAGGATATATTCCCTCAGATCTAATTAATGCGAAGCCTATTACAGCAGCATTTAAAGAATTCTTTGGTTCATCACAGTTATCCCAATTCATGGATCAGAATAATCCATTATCTGAAGTTACTCATAAAAGAAGAGTTTCTGCATTAGGCCCTGGAGGATTATCTAGAGAGCGTGCAGGTTTTGAAGTAAGAGACGTTCATCCAACTCACTATGGGCGTGTTTGCCCAATTGAGACTCCTGAAGGACCAAATATCGGGTTAATCAATTCCCTTTCAACTTATGCTCGAACAGATAAATATGGATTCATCGAAACTCCTTATAGAGTTGTTAAAGATGGAAAAGTTACAGATGAAGTTGTGTATTTATCCCCAATAATGGAAGGAAATCACTATGTGGCACAAGCAAATATAGATATTGACAAAAAAGGAAAAATTCAGGGAGAATTTGTTACAGCAAGACATAAAGGTGAGACCTCTTTGATAAGTATTGGGATGATAACTTTGATGGATGTGTCTCCAAAACAGGTTCTATCTGTTGCTGCGTCCTTAATACCATTTCTAGAAAACAACGATGCTAATAGAGCATTGATGGGTTCTAATATGATGAGACAGGCTGTGCCAACCCTGATGCCTCAAAAACCTTTAGTTGGAACCGGCCTAGAGAGACAAGTTGCCCGAGACTCAGGAGTTTGTATAGTTGCAAATAACCCAGGTGTGATTGACTCTGTTGATGGCGGTAGAATTGTTATTAAGGTCTCAAGCGGCGATGCAGTAAGTGTCGATATTTATAATTTAATAAAATACACTCGTTCAAATCAAAATACTTGTATCAATCAGAGACCTCTTGTAAAGAGAGGGGACGTAGTAAAGGCTGGAGATATTATTGCTGATGGCCCATCAATTGATTTAGGAGAATTAGCCATTGGTCAAAATATGAGAATAGCATTTATGCCTTGGAATGGTTTTAATTATGAAGATTCTATTCTTGTTTCAGAAAAAGTAGTTCAAGATGATCGTTTAACAAGTATTCATATTCAAGAGTTAACATGTATTACTAGAGACACTAAACTTGGAATGGAAGAAATTACATCTGATATTCCTGGAGTTAGCGAATCTGCTTTATCTAAACTCGACGAACATGGAATTGTTTATGTAGGAGCAAAAGTTGAGGCAGGGGATATTCTTGTAGGAAAAGTTACGCCAAAAGGTGAATCACAATTATCGCCCGAAGAAAAACTCTTGAAAGCAATATTTGGTGAGAAAGCTTCAGATATTAAAGACACCTCCTTGAGAGTGCCATCAAGTGTAAGTGGAACAGTAATTGATGTTCAGATTTTCACAAGAGATGGAGTTGATAAAAACCCAAGAGCTAAAAGCAATGAATCATTAATGGTTTCAGAATACAGTAAAGACTTAGACGATGAAATGCGTATTGTTACTAATTCATTGAAAAATTCTGTTATGCAGGTTTTAAAGCAAGAAAATCTTATCAAAGACAAAGGTAAAATTACCAAAGATATTCTAGACGAAATGGATATTGAAGAAATTTTAAAACTTAAAGTAAAAAGCAAAAAAGTTTCTGAACTTCAAAAAAATGTAAGTGACCAATTCAAACGTTATCAAGCAGAGAACAAAGAAAAGATGGCTATCTTTAAAAAGAAAATTGAAGGCGGTAATGACCTTGCACCAGGAGTTTTATCTGTTATGAAAGTTTATCTAGCTGTTAAGAGAAGAATCCAAGCTGGTGACAAACTTGCAGGAAGACATGGAAACAAAGGAGTAATTTCAAGCATTATTCCTGTGGAAGATATGCCATATGATGAAAAGGGAGAGCCAGTAGATGTTGTACTAAATCCGCTTGGCGTACCATCTAGAATGAATGTGGGCCAAATTCTAGAAACACATTTAGGTTTAGCAGCAAAAGGTTTGGGCGAAAAGATTGATAAAATGATTAAGGAGAAAGAAAAATTTGAAAAAATCAAAAAAGTTCTTTCAGATATTTATTCATTTGGACCAAGAGAAAACGATGAAGTTTCATCGCTTAAAGATGTTGAACTCAGAGAACTTGCAGATAACCTAAGAGAAGGAGTGCCTTTTGCAACACCAGTATTTGATGGAGCAAATGAATATGAAATTAAAAAACTTTTAAAATACGCTGACTTGCCTGAAAGTGGTCAATTTACACTTTTTGATGGCAGAACAGGAGAAAAGTTTGATAGACCTGTAACAGTGGGGTACATGTACATGCTTAAACTCAATCATCTGGTTGATGATAAAATGCATGCCAGGTCCACAGGCTCTTATAGCTTAGTAACCCAACAACCTCTTGGAGGTAAAGCACAATTCGGTGGACAAAGATTTGGTGAAATGGAGGTTTGGGCTCTTGAAGCTTACGGAGCAGCATATACATTGCAAGAGATGCTTACTGTAAAATCAGATGATATAAGTGGTAGATCAAAAGTTTATAAAAATATCGTCGATGGAAACTATGAAGTAGATTCAGGTGTTCCAGAATCTTTCAATGTTTTAAGTAAAGAAATTAAAGCACTAGGTATAAATCTTGAATTAGAGGATAGCTCGGAGGAATAAAATGCAGGATATTATTAGGAATATAAACAAGAGTTCAAAAAGAAATTTTGATCTGATTTCATGTGGTCTTGCATCACCACAAATGATTAGATCATGGTCTTGGGGCGAGGTAAAAAAACCTGAAACGATTAATTACAGGACTTTTAAACCAGAAAGAGACGGATTATTTTGTGCAAGAATATTTGGCCCAATAAAAGACTTTGAGTGTTTGTGTGGCAAATACAAAAGAAGAAAGCATAGAGGGGTAATATGCGAGAAATGTGGTGTTGAGGTAACAGCAACAAAAGTCAGAAGAGACAGAATGGGCCACATTGAATTAGCCTCACCAGTTGCACATATCTGGTTTTTAAAGTCTCTTCCTTCGAGGATTGGGCTATTCCTGGACATGACACTCAGAGAAATCGAGCGAGTTTTATATTATGAAAGTTTTGTTGTAGTTGAGCCTGGAATTACTGACTTAAGTAAAGGCCAGTTACTTACAGAGGACGAGTATTATGAAGCATTAGATGAGTATGATGATGATTTTACAGCAATGATGGGTGCAGAAGCAGTGCAAATACTTCTTACAGAAGTTGATATAGATAAAACAACTCAAGAAATTAGAGAAGAGCTTGCAACTAGTGCTTCAGAAACAAAAATCAAGAAATTACAAAAAAGGCTAAAGCTTATGGAGGCCTTTAAAGACAGTGGACAGAAACCTGAATGGATGATAATGAATGTCCTACCAGTTCTACCACCAGATTTAAGACCATTAGTGCCACTTGATGGAGGAAGATTCGCAACCTCAGATTTAAATGACCTATATAGAAGAGTTATCAACAGAAATAATAGACTTAAAAGATTGCTCGAATTAGGTGCTCCAGAGATTATTGTTCGGAATGAAAAAAGAATGTTGCAAGAGTCAGTTGATGCACTGTTAGATAATGGCAGAAGAGGAAGAGCAATTCTTGGAACAAATAAGAGACCATTAAAATCTCTTGCAGACATGATCAAAGGTAAACAGGGAAGGTTTAGACAAAACCTTCTTGGCAAAAGGGTTGATTACTCTGGTAGGTCAGTAGTAGTGTCAGGCCCTACTTTGAAGCTACATCAATGCGGTCTCCCAAAGAAGATGGCGCTTGAATTGTTTAAGCCGTTTATATTTAACAAGTTAGAACAGAAAGGAATAACAATAACTATTAAGGCTGCAAAACAGTTAGTAGAAGAGGAAACACCTGAGGTATGGGACTGCTTAGATGAAGTAATAAGGGAACATCCAGTTTTATTAAACAGAGCTCCTACCTTGCACAGGCTTGGGATTCAAGCATTTGAACCAATGTTAATTGAAGGTAAAGCTATCCAACTGCATCCACTTGTTTGTACAGCTTTTAATGCTGACTTTGATGGCGACCAAATGGCCGTTCATGTTCCTCTTTCATTGGAGGCACAACTTGAATCAAGGGCATTAATGATGTCAACCAATAATATCCTCTCTCCAGCAAGTGGAGAACCTATAATTCAGCCCAATCAAGATGTTGTATTAGGGATCTATTACTTGACAAAAGAAAGTGCAGACGAAGGAAAAGAAATCAGAGCTTTTGTAGATGTGCACGAAGTAAAAAGAGCTTATTTAGAAAAGCAAATTGGTCTTCACGAGAAGATTAAAGTCAGGGTTTTGGTTGGCGACAATAGAAGTACTCTTGAGACGACTGTTGGAAGATGCCTGCTTTATGAAATTATGCCTTCTGGGGTCGATTTTACCAAAGTAAATAAAACATTGAAAAAGAAAGATATTGTCAATTTAATATCTGAAATTTATAAAGATTTCGGGCTGAAAGAATCTGTGCTATTTGCTGACCAGCTAATGTATTTAGGATTCGAGTACTCAACAATCTCAGGCTCTTCAATTGGAGTTAATGATTTTGAAATTCCAGATGACAAAGACAGTATTATTAATTCAGCTGAGGGAGAAGTTCAAGGTATTGAAGAACAGTTTGAATCAGGCTTGCTCACTAAAGGAGAAAAATATAACAAAATTATAGACATTTGGTCTAGAACAAATGAAAAGGTTGCATCCTCAATGATGAAAGCTTTGGGTGATAAAGTAGATGTTGATAAAGACGGCAATGAGAAATCAATACCATCATTTAACAGTGTCTTTATGTATGCAGATTCCGGAGCTAGAGGTTCACCAGCACAAATTAGGCAACTTGCTGGAATGAGGGGGCTTATGTCGAAGCCTGATGGAAGCATTATAGAGACAGCCATTACTTCAAACTTTAGAGAAGGTTTATCAATGTTAGAATATTTTACTTCTACTCATGGAGCAAGAAAAGGGCTTGCAGATACAGCTTTAAAAACTGCTAACTCTGGTTATTTAACAAGGAGGCTTGTTGATGTTTCTCAAGATGTTGTCATCACTACCGAAGATTGTGGAACAGAGCATGGAATAACTGTTGAGGCTATTATTGATGGCGCATCAGTTATACAGACAATTTCTGAAAGAATCCTAGGTCGTGTACTTCAGGAAGATATAATTAAAGATAAGAAAGTACCTTTTAAGAAAGGCCATTTATTTGATGAAGACTCTGCAATGCTTCTTCAAAACTCAGGCATTAAAAAAGTAAAAATTAGATCACCAATAACGTGTGAAGCAAAATTAGGTCTATGTTCAAAATGTTATGGAAGAGATTTAGCTAGAGGACATCTAGCTCACATAGGTGAGGCAGTTGGAGTTGTAGCAGCTCAGTCAATAGGAGAACCTGGAACTCAATTAACAATGAGAACATTCCACATCGGTGGAGCAGCTTCGGGTACAGCAGAGGATGATTCAATTACAACACTTAGAGGTGGAACAATAGTCTTTGAACCTTCACTCAAAACAGTCGAAAAGAAAAATGGAGAAGCAATTGTAATTTCTCGAAATGGAGTTCTTACAATTCAAGATGAAGATGAAAATTTATTAGAAAAATATTCGGTACCGTATGGAGCCGAATTATTATTTGTAAATAATAAAGTGGTTGAACCTGGAACTTTAATAGCTAAGTGGGATCCACTGACATTGCCAATTATCTCTGAGTTTGATGGGGCAATAATGTTTAATGATTTATCCGAAGATGTAACTATGAAAGTAGAAGTTGATGAGCTAACAGGAACATCGACTAGAGAAGTTATTGATGTAAATGAAAGACCTGTTAAAGGTAAAGGCATGAACCCATTAATCTCGGTAATTGATGGTAAGAAAAAAGTGATAGCAAGTTACTCATTGCCTTCAAAATCAATTCTTATGAAAAACAATGGAAATAAGGTTGCTGTTGGAGAGTTTATTGCAAGGGTCCCCGTTGAGGGAACCAAAACAAAGGATATAACAGGTGGACTACCAAGAGTAGCTGATCTGTTTGAGGCAAGAAAACCAAAAGATGGGGCACTATATGCTGAAGCTTCCGGTGTTCTTAGTTATGGGAAAGAAACCAAAGGGAGAAAGAGACTTGTTATTACTCCAGAAAAAGGAGATCCAACTGAAATTTTAGTTCAAAAGTATAGAGCAGTTTCTTTCCTTGAAGGAGATAAAGTTGAACGGGGTGATATTTTATGTCACGGCCCAATTGATACTCACAGCCTACTTGCATTGCATGGTGTTGAGGAGTTAGCGAAACATTTAATTTCTGAAGTTCAGGATGTATACCGATTGCAGGGTGTTGTAATAAACGATAAACACATCGAGGTCATATGCAGACAGATGATGAAAAAAGTTACTGTCACAGATTCAGGAGATAGCAATTATCTTGAAGGAGACATAGTTCAACTAACTGATATAAGAAATGCAAATTCAAACTTAGAATCTGCTGGTAAAAAACCTGCTGAATTTGAAAGAATGTTATTGGGGATTACCAAAGCAGCACTTTCAACTGATTCTTTTGTATCTGCTGCTTCATTCCAAGAAACCACAAGAGTTCTTACAGAGGCTGCTGTAACAAGCAAAAAAGATTCCTTAAGAGGATTGAAAGAAAACGTAGTGGTTGGAAGATTGGTTCCTGCTGGAACAGGGTTTGCAGCTAATCAAAAATCAAGTGTTACATCTGAAGAGATACAAGATATAGAAGAAGCACTAAAGAAAGAACTTTTAGAAAGCTTTCAATAATCATTGACCGATGAATTTCACTGCTTTATTATTCACTCTTTAAAATGGCTACAGTAAATCAACTAGTAAGAAAACCAAGACGCACAAAACGTGCTAAAAGTGATGTGCCCGCCTTGAAGAATTGTCCACAGAGAAGAGGTGTTTGTACGCGTGTTTATACAACAACTCCAAAAAAACCTAACTCTGCATTAAGAAAAGTATGTAGAGTAAAGTTAACTTCTGGTTTTGAAGTAACCTCTTACATCGGTGGAGAGGGCCATAATCTTCAGGAACACTCTGTTGTCTTAATTAGAGGTGGGAGAGTAAAAGATTTACCTGGTGTTAGATATCACACAGTAAGAGGAGCTCTTGATACATCCGGCGTGTCGGACAGAAAACAAGGTAGATCAAAGTATGGAGCTAAGAAAGGAAAGTAGATGAGAAGAAGAGCGGCACCAAAAAGAAAAATAATACCTGATTCAAAATACGAAAGTGAAGTTGTCGCAAAGTTCATGAATCAGTTAATGGTCGATGGCAAGAAATCTATAGCTGAAAAAATTGTTTATGGTGCCTTTGAGCAATTGGAGAAAACAAATTCTAAAGAAGACCCAGTCGAAACTTTTAAAAAAGTTTTAGACAGAGTTGCTCCTGTAGTGGAGGTAAGGTCAAGACGAATTGGTGGAGCGACATATCAAGTACCTGTAGAGGTAAGATCTAAGAGACGTACAGCTCTTGCAATGCGTTGGATTGTTGATGCAGCCAGAAAAAGAAAAGAAAAATCTATGCCAGCCAGACTAGCAGCTGAGCTGAGAGATGCAATCGATGGTAAGGGAGCTGCAGTAAAGAAGAAAGAAGATGTTCATAAGATGGCTGATGCAAATAAAGCATTCGCGCATTTTAGGTTTTAAAAATGGCTAGAAAAACTCAACTAAATAGATATAGAAACATAGGTATATGCGCTCATGTTGATGCAGGAAAAACTACGACTACAGAAAGGGTTCTTTTTTATACAGGTATTTCACATAAAATAGGTGAAGTTCATGATGGTGCCGCTGTTATGGATTGGATGGAGCAAGAACAAGAAAGAGGAATTACTATCACTTCAGCTGCTACCACTTGTTTTTGGAGTGGGATGGATAAACAATTCGAAGAACACAGAGTAAATATTATAGACACTCCAGGTCACGTGGATTTCACTATTGAAGTCGAGAGATCACTTAGAGTGCTAGACGGAGCAGTGGTTGTTTTCTGCGGCTCCTCAGGTGTTCAGCCTCAATCTGAAACTGTATGGAGACAAGCAAACAGATATGAAGTTCCAAGGATAGTATTTGTAAATAAGATGGATCGAGCAGGAGCAAACTTTGAGAGGGTTGTCGAGCAGATAAAAGACCGTCTCGGAGCTACTGTTGTTCCAATTCAATATAACATTGGAGCTGAAGATGACTTTAAAGGAGTAATTGATTTAATAAAAATGAAAACAATTACCTGGAACGAGGCAGATAAAGGATCAACCTTTGAATATACAGATATTCCTGAGGATTTAGTTTCTAAATGTGAAAAATTAAGAGAGGAATTAGTTGAAGCAGCAGCAGAAGCAAACGAAGAGCTTATGGAAAAATATCTGGATTCTGGGGACCTTGAAGAATCAGATATTAAAATTGGGCTTAGGGAAAGAGTTTTATCCAATGAAATAACATTAGCTTTGTGCGGCTCTGCTTTTAAGAATAAGGGAGTTCAAGCAGTTTTAGATGCAGTTATTGAATACTTACCTGCGCCGGATGAGGTTAAGGCTATAGAGGGCATTAACCCAAAAACAGAAGACAGTACATCTAGAAGTTCATCTGATGAAGAGCCCTTTTCAGCATTGGCTTTTAAAATTGCTACTGATCCATTTGTTGGAAATTTAACCTTTGTAAGAGTTTACTCAGGAGTCCTCTCTCAAGGAGATGGAGTAGTTAACACAGTCAAGGACGAAAAAGAAAGAATTGGAAGAATGGTCCAAATGCATTCTAATAATAGGGAAGAAATAAAAGAAGTGAGAGCTGGTGACATTGCTGCATGCATTGGATTAAAAAATGTGACAACTGGAGATACTCTTTCGGATGCAAAAGACTTAGTCGTGTTAGAGCGTATGGAATTTCCAGAGCCTGTTATATCTTTAGCTGTTGAACCTAAATCAAAACCCGATCAAGAAAAAATGTCTATAGCTCTTGGCAAACTTGCTCAAGAAGACCCATCGTTCAGAGTGAGTTCAGATGAAGAATCTGGGCAAACTATTATCTCAGGAATGGGCGAACTACATCTTGAAGTTCTAGTTGAGAGAATGAAAAGAGAATTTAGTGTTGAAGCAAACGTCGGGAAACCCCAGGTTGCTTATAGAGAAGCAATTACAAAACTTGTGGAATGCGAAGCAAAGTATGCCAAACAGTCAGGCGGTAAAGGGCAGTATGGGCATGTGTTAATGAGAATGGAGCCTGCTGAAGAAGAATTTGAGTTTGTAGATGAAATTAAAGGTGGATCTATACCGAAAGAATATATTCCTGCAGTCTCAAAAGGAGTAAAAGAACAATTACAAAACGGCGTTATAGCTGGATATCCCCTACAAGGTGTGAAAGTTACATTATATGACGGGTCTTTTCATGAAGTTGATTCCAGTGAAATGGCTTTTAAACTTGCAGGCTCGATGGCAGCAAGAGATGGAGCTATGAAAGCAAGCCCAAAACTCCTAGAACCTATGATGGCTGTTGAAGTGGTAACACCTGAGGATTATATGGGAGATGTTGTAGGTGACCTAAATCGAAGAAGAGGACAAGTTCAAAATATGGAAGATCTCCCTTCAGGAAAGGCTATTACAGCATTGGTTCCTCTTGCACAAATGTTTGGATATGCCACAGATTTAAGGTCAGCAACTCAAGGTAGAGCAACTTACACAATGGAGTTTGAGAAGTACCTTGAGGTACCACCAAATCTTACTGAAGAAATTATTAATAAGAATTAGTAATATCCTTTGACACACCCCTTTTAAAGCCTTAAAATCGTGGTCTTTCTTTAATATAAAAGGGATATGGAACAACAAAAAATAAGAATAAAACTTAAGGCTTTCGATCATAAATTAATCGATAAATCTACGAAAGAAATCCTTGAGACAGTTACTAAAACAGGGGCAAAAGTCGTTGGGCCAATCCCATTGCCTGTGAAAAAAGAAAAAATGACTGTTTTAATCTCACCACATAAAGATAAAGACGCTAGAGATCAATATGAAACTAGAACACATAAACGTCTATTTGACATTGTTGATCCAACAGAACAAACAGTTGATGCCTTGATGAGGCTTGATATTGCTGCAGGGGTGGATGTAAAAATCACACTTAATTAATCATGTTGGGTTTAGTAGGAACAAAAAAGGGTATGACGCGTGTCTTTAAAGAAGATGGCAAATCAGTTCCAGTCACAGTTGTTCAAGTATTTAATAGCAAAATAGTGCAAAGAAAAACCCAAGAAACTGATGGATATTTTGCAATACAAGTAAGCTATGGAAAAAAGAAAGCTGTCTCAAAAAGTGTAGAGAAAAAGTTTTTGGATAATGGTGCTGAATTAGGGTATCTAACAGAGTTTAGTTTGTCCGAGGATGAATTTAATGACATAGCCAATCTTAGTGAGATTTCTCTTCAATCACTTCAAAACCCAAAGGTAGTTGATGTGCTAGGGGTTTCAAAAGGAAAAGGGTTTGCAGGAGTTGTCAAAAGACATAATTTTAAGACTCAAGATGCGACACATGGTAATTCTCTCTCACATAGAGCTCCAGGTTCAATTGGCCAATGTCAGTTTCCAGGCAGAGTTTTCAAAGGAAAAAAGATGTCAGGACAAATGGGGAACAAGAACGTAACAATTCAAAATCTACAAATTGATAGTGTTGATCTTGAAGATAGTTTGCTACTCATACAAGGATCTATTCCAGGAACAGTTGGTAGCATTGTTAAAATCACACCATCAATAAAGAATAATGAGGAAAGATTTACGATAATGACAGATATTTCCGAAGAAGCAGCCCCAGAGACACCGAAAGAAGAAGCAGCCCCAGAGACACCGAAAGAAGAAGCAGCCCCAAAGACACCGAAAGAAGAAGCAGCCCCAGAGACACCGAAAGAAGAAGCAGCAAAAGAGGATAAAGATGCCTAAGACAGAAGCTAAAGCAACTCCGTCTAAAAAAAGCACACCAAAGCTTCCAACAGAGGTATTTGGTATTGAATTTAATTCATCCCTTGTGCACCAAGCCCTAACCAGTTATCTTTCAAGCCAAAGACAGGGTTCAGTATTACTGAAAAATCGTTCTGCTGTGAGGGGTGGAGGGAAGAAACCATTTAAGCAAAAAGGTACTGGTCGAGCTAGAGCCGGAACGATCAGAAGTCCTATTTGGGTTGGAGGTGGCGCAACTTTTGCAAATGTTAAAAATTACGAAAAAAAGATTAATAAAAAAATGGCAAAGAAAGCATTAGCTTCAATTCTCTCAAAGTTCAAGGCAGAGAAAAGACTTCAGCTTGTTGAAGATGTATCTTTCAAAGAGCCAAAGACAAAATTAGCTCAAAAATATTTTGAAAAATCTGGATTATCCTCTGCATTGCTGATCACAAATGATGCCGATGAAAATACTATGTTGGCGATTAGAAATTTGAAAAATTTTTCTTTCTTAGATGCATCTGAAATAAACCCATATGATCTTATCAAAGCTGAAAATATTCTTGTCTCATATTCTTCAGTGCCTGTATTAAAGGAGCTATTAAATGTTAAGTGAAAAAGCATATACAACAATAAAGAGTCCAGTTGTTAGTGAGAAGTCAGCTATACAAAAAAGTAATGGAAATACTTATGTCTTTAAGGTAGATGCAAGCGCTAATAAAAAGCAAATTTCATCTTCAATAGAGGATATCTTTGGTGTAAAAGTAAAGTCTGTTCGAGTCCTAAATACAAAATTCAAGAATAAACGCAATCGATTTGGAAAATATAAAACTAGTACTTTCAAGAAAGCATATGTTTCCTTAGAAGATGGTAAAGAAATCAATCTGGAGAATCCTTTTAAATAATGGCTATAATTAAAGCAAAACCAACCTCTCCAGGCAGACGTTTTAGGGTTCAGATAAGTTCAGAGCTTCATAAAGGTCGGCCTGAAAGAAAATTGGTGGAGTCAAAAAATAAAATTTCTGGAAGGAATAATAATGGTCGCATCACTGTACGACACAAAGGTGGTGGCCATAAAAGACTTTATAGAATTATTGATTTCAAAAGGAATAAATTTGATGTTGAAGCTAAAGTTGTAAGGATAGAATATGACCCAAATAGGTCTGCCAACATCGCGTTAATAGAGTATAAAGACGGAGAAAGATCTTATATTATTGCTCCAAAAAATCTAACAGATAAGTCTAAAGTGATTTCTAGTGATAAAGCTCCTGTTAAACCAGGAAATAGCTTGCCACTCTTTCAAATTCCACAAGGAACAGAAGTACATTGTGTTGAAATGCGCCCAGGGAAAGGAGCTCAATTAGTCAGATCAGCAGGCACCACTGCAAGATTAGTTGCAAAAGAGGGAAAATATGCAACTTTGAGACTTAGTTCTGGTGAAATGAGAAAAATACTTCTCTCATGTAGAGCCACTATTGGAGTGATTTCTAATGAACAGCATAATTTAAGATCTTTGGGAAAAGCAGGTGCTAAGCGCTGGAGAGGAGTTAGGCCAACCGTTAGAGGTGTTGCCATGAATCCAGTTGATCACCCACACGGTGGTGGAGAAGGGAAAACCTCAGGAGGTAGAAATCCAGTCTCCCCATGGGGAACCCCTACTAAAGGTTTCAGGACAAGAAAACCAAAACCAAGTGATAAGCTTATTGTTAAAAGGAGATATAAATAATGGCAAGATCCAATAAAAAAGGACCTTTCGTAGATATCTCACTTGAGAAAAAAGTGATAAAAGCAAAGGAAACAAATGATAGAAAACCGATCAAAACATGGTCAAGAGCTTCAATGATCACACCGGACATGGTCGGGCTAACTATAGCCGTTCATAATGGAAGACAGCATATTCCAGTTTTTGTTAGAGAGGACATGGTTGGTCAAAAACTGGGTGAATTTTCAATAACGAGAACATTTAAGCTTCATTCTGGAGATAGGAAGGTAACAAAGGTATAAAAATGGAAGTAAGAGCGTTTTTAAAGGGTGCAAAACTATCTCCACAAAAAGCTGGCTTGGTTGCAGATCAAGTTAGAGGTCTGGATGTAGAGAATGCATTAGATGTTCTTAATTTTTCAAAAAAGAAAGGTGCCGAAATTATAAAAAAAGTATTAAACTCTGCTATCTCAAATGCGGAGAATAATGAGAATGCTGATATTGACAACCTTAAGATTAAATCAATCATAGTAAACAAAGGTTTTGTAATGAAAAGAATTAAAATTAGAGCAAGAGGTAGAGCAGATAGAATTAAAAAGCCCTTTTGTAATATAGAAATTCTATTGTCTGAAAAAAAAGTGGAGGCTGATAGTGGGCCAGAAAGTTAATCCAGTAGGTTTTAGATTAGGGACTAGTCGAGATCATGATTCTGTATGGTATGCAAAATCAAAAGACTACTCAAAATTAGTTCTTGAAGATATTAAGGTTAGAGAAAGGATCAAAGAGATTCTTCCTCAAGCACCTATAAGCTCAGTATCTATTAAAAGAACAATGGAAGAGATAATAGTCGATATCAATACCTCAAGACCTGGAATAGTTATAGGTAAAAAAGGTGAAGAAATCGAAAAAATTAAAAGAGAACTCAAAAAAATTATCAAGCAAGATGTAAAGCTGAATGTTAAAGAAATTAAACAGCCTGACTTAGACGCACAACTAGTTTCTGCCTCAGTCACCCAACAACTTGAAAAAAGAATCATGTTTAGAAAAGCTATGAAAAGAGCTGTGCAAAATACGATGAGACAGGGAGCAAAAGGGATTCGAATTGAGGTGTCTGGGCGTCTAAACGGAGCTGAAATTGCTCGATCAGAGTGGTACAGAGAAGGACGGGTACCGCTACACACAATAAAAGCTGACATTGACTATGCAACAAGCGAAGCATTAACAACATATGGAATCATAGGTGTGAAAGTTTGGATTTACAGAGGGGATAAATAATGCTGCAACCAAAGAAAACAAAATTTCGAAAACAGATGAAAGGAAGAAACAATGGCTATGCTTCTGCAGGTTCAAGTGTTTCATTTGGAGATTTTGGATTAAAAGCCACATCACATGGAATGCTTACGTCAAGACAAATAGAAGCAGCTAGAAGAGCGCTTGTTAGATATATCAAAAGAGGTGGAAAAGTATGGATTAGGGTTTTTCCAGATAAACCAATTACAAAAAAACCCCTGGAAACAAGACAAGGAAAAGGAAAAGGAAATGTAGAGTATTGGGCTAGCCCAATAAAACCCGGAAAGATTATCTATGAAGTTGCAGGAGTCACTGAAGAAGATGCCAAAAGAGCATTCGAATTGGCCGGAGCAAAACTACCAATGGGAACAACTTTTGTCAAAAGAGGAACAAATGCCTAAGAAAAAAGGAAAAGATTACAAATCGATGAATCAGGAAACACTAAAAAAAGAGCTATTAGCTCAGCGAAAATTATTGTTTGAAAGTAATTTCAAACATAAAATGGGCCAACTCAAAGAAAGTCACCTTCTTAGGGAAACAAGAAAGAACATAGCAAGAATTAAAACGGAGATAGAAACTAATGGCGGGTAGAACACTTCAAGGTACTGTAACGAGTAATAGTATGAATAAAACTATCGTGGTAACAGTTGGAAGAAGAACAAAGCATCCTAAATACGGCAAATATATTAATTTGTCGTCAAAATATCATGTACATGATGAGAAGGAAGTTTCTAAAGAAGGTGACTTAGTAATAATCCAAGAGTGTAGGCCGTTGTCTAAAACTAAAAGCTGGAAATTATTAGAGGTTATTAAGAAAGAGGCTAGCAAATGATTCAGACACAAAGCATGCTTAATGTTGCTGATAATAGCGGAGCACGTTCTGTTATGTGTATAAAAGTTCTTGGTGGTTCAAAAAGAAGAACAGCAAATATTGGCGATGTTATTAAGGTAGCAGTGAAAGAAGCCTTACCACAAAGCAAAATAAAAAAAGGCTCAGTGATGAACGCTTTAATAGTTCGAAGCCGGTCTGGCGTGAGAAGGTCCGACGGCTCAAAAATTGGATTTGACGAAAATGCAGTAGTTTTACTAAATAATAATAGAGACCCTGTTGCAACACGAATATTTGGTCCAGTAACAAGAGAATTACGTTCAGCAAAATATATGAAAGTAGTTTCATTAGCTCCGGAGGTTCTGTAATGAAAAGTAAGAATACAAAACTAAGAGAAGGAGATGAAGTCATAGTAATCGCAGGCAAAGAAAGAGGTAAAAGAGGTAATATCAAAAAGATTACTGGAAACAGATGTATTGTAAATGATCTTAACTTTTCAAAAAGACACACTAGACCAAACCCTCAGCTAGGGATTACTGGTGGAATTGTTGAAAAAGAGATGCCAATAGAAATATCAAATTTAATGATTTGGAATAGTGCTGCAAAAAAAAGAGACAAAATTGGATTTAAGGACGATAAAGGAAAAAAAATTAGAATATTTAGATCTTCAGGTAAGGAAATCAAATGATAAACTTTAAAGAAAAGTATATAAAAGAAATAGCCCCAGCGTTAAAGGATAAGCTTGGCTTTAAATCTATTATGGAAGTACCAAAACTTCAGAAAATTACCATTAATATGGGTGTTGGTGAAGCCTCAAAAGAAAAAGGGGTATTAGAGAATGCGCTAAAAGATTTAGAGGCTATTTCTGGCCAAAAACCCGTTGTCACAAAAGCAAGAAAAGCTGTTTCAACATTTAAAATTAGAGAACAATACCCAATAGGTTGCAAGGTAACGTTACGAGGAAGTAAAATGTATGACTTTTTTGAAAGACTCATAAATTTAGCAATACCTAGAGAAAAGGATTTTAGGGGTTTAAATCCAAAATCTTTTGACGGCAAGGGAAATTATAATCTAGGGATTAAAGAGCAAATTATTTTTCCGGAAATTGATTATGACAAAGTGGACAAGTTAAGAGGGATGGATATAGCAATTACTACTTCTGCATCAGGAGACAGTGAAGCTCAAGAGCTTCTTGCTGGATTTAATTTCCCATTTAGAGGTAAAAATGGCTAGAAAATCATTAGTTGAAAGAGAAAAACTTAAGATCAAGCTTGTAGATAAGTTTGCTCAAAAAAGATCGTCTCTAAAAGAAGCTCAGAGAAAAGCAACTACTTTTGAAGAGAGGATGGATGCACAAAGAGAATTGCAAAAACTTCCTAGAAGATCAAATCCAAATAGGGTGGTTAGACGATGTGCTTTGACAGGAAGGCCTAAAGGAGTGTACAGAAAGTTTGGGCTAAGTAGATCAAAGCTTCGAGAGCTTGCAATGTCAGGCAAACTTCCTGGAGTGAAAAAATCAAGTTGGTAAAATTATGACAGATCCTGTAGCAGACTTACTTACACGTATCAGAAATGCTCTCCTGAGAAGAAAAGAGAGCGTAAGTGCACCTCATTCAAAGCTAAAACATGAATTGCTAAAACTTCTTGTCAAAGAGGGTTTTATTAGTGGAGTTAAGAAAGTTAAAAGAGATTTTGCTGAGTTAGATGTATCTCTTAAATACGTAAATGAAGAATCAGCAATAAGAGAAATTCAAAGGGAATCAAAACCAGGCCTAAGGAAATATGTTAGCTACAAAGACATAAAGCCTTATAAGGGAGGACTTGGCATTAGAATTTTATCAACCAGCAAAGGCTTAAGAACAGATAAGCAAGCTATTAAAGACCAGCTTGGCGGCGAAATAATATGTAGGGTGTTTTAGTATGTCAAGAATTGCAAAAGATCCCGTGAATATCCCATCTGGAGTAACAGCATCTCAGAATGCATCAATCCTATTGCTTAAAGGTCCTAAAGGGGAAATGAGTTTAAATGTTAACCAGAATGTAAGTTTAGAAATTTCTGACAAATCAATTCAAGTTTTATGGGTTGGCGATGAAAATAAAGCTATTGCAGGGACCATGAGAGCCCTAATAGCCAATAATGTTCATGGAGTAAGTGAGGGCTTCACTAAGAACATAAAACTTAATGGTGTAGGATATAGGGCAAAAATTCAAGGTAAGCAGCTAGTCCTTACATTAGGATACTCTCATCCAGTTGAATATTCTTTACCAGATCAGGTTGAAGCAAAATCAGAGAATCAAACAGAATTTAATCTCACATCAATAGATAAACAAATCTTAGGGCAAGTATGTTCTGAAATAAGAGCATTTAGACCGCCTGAGCCCTACAAAGGAAAAGGCATATTCATTGACAACGAGCATGTTGTAAGAAAAGAAAGGAAAAAAGCTGCAACAGCTTAATAAAAATTATGACTAAAGAAAAAGAAAGAGCTAGAAGGTCAAGAAAACAACGGGCATTACTTCAAAAGCGAGGACTGCTAAGGCTTTGTGTATTCAGATCTTCAAATAACATTACAGCTCAATTAATTGATTCATCAAATGGAAACGTTCTAGCATCAGCGTCGTCTTTACAAAAGGAACTTAAAGTAAAAACAGGCGGAAATATAGATGCAGCAAAAAAAGTTGGTAGTGAAATTGCAAAAAAAACAATCGGATTAGGTCATAAAAAAGTGTCTTTTGATCGTTCAGGTTATAGATTTCATGGCAGGGTGAAAGCGCTTGCTGATGGAGCAAGAGAGGGAGGCTTAGATTTCTAATGAATAATAAAAATATGCAGGATCAACAAGATTCGCTGGTTGAAAAGCTTGTACAAGTGAACAGAGTCGCTAAAACAGTCAAAGGTGGACGAGTGATGTCTTTCACCGCACTTACAGTAGTAGGCGATGGAAATGGAAAAGTTGGTTACGGTAGAGGAAAAGCTAAAGAAGTCCCAGTTGCAATACAAAAAGCACTAGATGAAGCAAAGAGAAGTTTAGTGAATGTAAATTTAAATGGAAACACCCTATGGTACGCAGTTACAGAGAAAAGCTCAGCTACTAAAGTCTACATGCAACCTGCATCTGAAGGTACAGGTATTATCGCAGGCGGAGCAATGAGAGCTGTTTTAGAACTAGTGGGCATTAAGAATGTTTTAGCAAAGTGCTACGGTTCTACAAACCCTATTAATGTCGTTAGAGCAACAATAAATGGGTTATCTAAAATGGAATCACCCGATCAAGTTAAAGAGCGAAGAAGTTAGATGGCAAAATTAAAGGTAACACAATTAAAAAGCCTGATTGGCAGAAAAAAGAATCATAGACTTTCAATTAAAGGTCTTGGGCTTAAAGGTATTGGCGACTTCAGCATAGTAGAAGATACTCCTTCTAACAGAGGAATGATTAATCAAGTTAACTACATGGTATCAATTGAGGAAGTAAAATAATTATGGATAAATTAACTTTAAACAATATCAATGATAATTCCTCTAGGAAAGATAGAAAACGCGTAGGAAGAGGAACAGGATCAGGAGTTGGAAAAACTGCTGGAAGAGGTCATAAAGGTCAAAAATCGAGAACTGGTGGAAACATCAGGCCAGGATTTGAAGGAGGCCAAATGCCATTACAAATGAGAGTTCCAAAATTTGGGTTTACATCCAGAGTATCAAGAGTTTCAGAGAGTATAAATGTAAAAAAACTTGAAGGCGTAAAAAAGATTGATTTAGCCAACCTCAAAAAAATGGGAATCATCAAAAAAAGTACAAAAAAAGTAAAAATTTTTGGAGAGGGAAAGCTAGCTGGAAAAATTAATGATGAAAGTATACGAGTTTCAAAAGGAGTCATAATTGAGTAATTCAATGTCAGAACTTTGGAGTAGGTTGGGTTTTCTTGCTTTTGCATTAATTATTTACAGGCTTGGAACACATATTCCAATTCCGGGAATAAATCCTGAACAAGTGGCTGCACTCTTCCAGCAAAGCCAAGGAACAATATTGCAATACTTTAATCTTTTCTCAGGTGGAGCCTTGGAAAGAATGAGTATATTTGCTTTAAGTGTTGTTCCCTACATATCTTCAGCAATTGTGATGCAGTTATTTTCAAACTCTCTTCCATATTTACAAGAGTTAAAGAAAGATGGACAAGCAGGCAGAAATAAGATTACACAATATACTAGGTATGGAACTGTAGTATTTGCATTGGTTCAATCAACAGCTCTTACAGTTACTCTTCAGTCAGCAGGCTTAATTGATGCTGGCAGCATATTTTCAGCTGTAGTAGCAGTATTATCTATCGTCACAGGTACAGTTTTCTTAATGTGGCTGGGTGAACAAATAACCGAAAGAGGAATAGGAAATGGCATATCTCTGCTTATCGCAACAAGCATAATTGTTGGCGTTCCTAGGGCATTTGGTCAAGCACTAGAACAAGCTCAACAAGGTGATCTTAACTATTTACTATTAATTGTTTTAGGTATTCTCTCAGTAGTAATTGTTGCGTTTGTAGTATTTGTAGAAAATGCACAAAGAAAAATTACAGTAAATTATGCTCAAAGAAACCAAGTTAGAGGAATGATTCAGGCTCCATCAAGTTTTCTGCCACTAAAACTAAATATGTCAGGAGTAATACCAGCAATCTTTGCAAGTACATTTCTATTATTTCCTGCATCTTTGTCATCTTGGTTTGGAAGTGTCGACGGACTTGGCGGGCTACAAGAATTTTCACTATATCTGAATCCTGGCCAGCCACTGTACATATTAATATTTGTAATATTGATTGTATCGTTTTGTTATATTTGGCTAGCCTTAACATTCAGCTCAAATGATATTGCTGATAATCTTAAGAGAGGCGGAGCGTTTATTCCAGGTATAAGACCAGGTGAGCAAACAGCTAGCTTTATTGATCTAATACTTTCAAGATTAACTGTTTTTGGAGCTTTTTACCTATCTTTGGTATGTATTCTGCCACTGTTGTTAATAAACAGTTTTGGGATATCTTTCTATCTTGGTGGAACATCGGTTTTAATAGTGGTCGTAGTTCTTTTAGATTTGCAAAGACAAATACAATCATATGTTATGAGCGAACAATATGCATCTATCTTAAAAAATGCTAATATGGCGGGCTCTAAAAAGAGTAGAAGAAGATGAAGGTAAGATCATCAATAAAAAGGATCTGCAAGGATTGTAAGATCGTTAAAAGAAATAGAACTTTGTTTGTCATCTGTAAAAATAAAAGACACAAACAAAGGCAAGGATAATTATGGCTAGAGTAGGTGGAATTAACATACCAGATAATAAACACGTAGATGTTTCTTTAACCCATATTTTTGGGGTTGGCCGAAAAACTGCTCAAGAAATATGTATAAAGTTAAAGATTAAATTCGACCAAAAAGTTTCAAATTTAACGGAAGTTGATTTAGACAACATAAGGGATGAGCTTAAAAATTATCAAATAGAAGGTGATCTAAGAAGAGACATAAATTTTAATATTAAACGTTTAATGGATTTGGGTTGCTATAGAGGTATAAGACACAGGAAAAACTTACCTCTCAGAGGCCAGCGTACAAAAACTAATGCAAGAACAAGAAAAGGTCCAAGGAAACCGATTAGAGCTTAATGGCGGGTAAGAAAAAAACAAAAAGAATAGTTACAGATGGAATTGCACATATTAATGCTTCCTTTAACAATACAATTGTCACGATTACCGACATGGGCGGCAATGCAGTCTGCTGGGCGACTTCTGGAGGACAGGGTTTCAAAGGATCAAGAAAAAGCACTCCTTTTGCAGCGCAAATTGCTGCTGAAAGAGCTGGAACAATGGCTAAAGATATGGGAATGATAAATGTAGAGGTAAGAGTCAAAGGTCCCGGGGCAGGAAGAGAGTCATCAATTAGGGCATTAAATGGCTGTGGGCTGCGAATAAATAAGATTACTGATGTGACACCCCTGCCTCACAATGGTTGTAGACCACCAAAAAAGAGGAGAGTTTAATGGCAAGATATCGAGGACCAAGATTACGCTTATCCAGACGAGAAGGAACAGATTTAATGTTAACCACTGGAACCAGATCAATAGAATCAAAATGTAAATTTGAGAAAAAGCCTGGAAATGCTATGACAAGGGGCAGGCTATCTGATTATGGAACGCAGCTGAGGGAGAAACAAAAAGTTAAAAGATTATATGGCTTGCTCGAAAGACAGTTTAGGAATTACTATCTTAAAGCTGCAAAAGCACAAGGTAACACAGGTGAGAATTTATTGAATCTTCTTGAATCAAGACTGGATAATGTAGTCTACAGAATGGGTTTTGCAGTAACGAGAGCTGAAGCAAGACAAATAGTCACGCATAAATCTGTAGAAGTAAATGCAAAAGCTGTAAATATACCCTCTTTTAGTGTGAAGCCTGAAGATGAGATCTCAATAAGAGACAAAAGCAAAGAACAACTTAGAATTAAGGCCGCAACTCAACTTGCTAAGAACAAAGATAAGCTGAGCTGGATGGAAGTAAACCTTGATGATATGAAAGGAAAGTTTTTGAACTATCCAGATAGATCAGAGCTAAGCTCTGAGATAAATGAAAATTTAATAATTGAGTTGTACTCAAAATAAAAGAGGAAAATATGGAAGATAAATTAAACGTTTTAGCCCCTGAGGTTATAAAGGTAGATGAAGTTGATAAAAATAACTTAAGAGTTGTTTTAGAGCCCTTTGAAAGAGGATTTGGTTACACTATTGGCCACAGCCTTAGAAGAATAATGCTTTCCTATATGCCAGGAGCTGCTGTAACAGAAGCAAAGATAGAGGGCATTTCTCACGAATATGGAACTATAGAGGGCGTTAAAGAAGATATTCTTGATATTTTGTTAAACTTAAAGGATCTTGCAATCAAACTTGACGGAATTACTGAAGCAGAGATTAAGCTAAACATAAAAACACCAAAAACTGTCACAGCTTCTGACCTAGAGCTCCCAGCAGGAGTTGAAGTAATGGATGCCAACCATGTGATTGCTACATTAGTTGAACCAAAAAAACTGATAATGACTTTGAAGGTACAAAGAGGGATTGGTTACGTTCCTGCTGAAAGTAAAAAAGATAAGAATATAGATTCTTTACACTTAGATGCCATATATTCACCAGTAAAGAAGGTGAATTACAAGGTTGAAAACGCCAGAGTAGAGAATAGAACTGACCTAGATAAACTAATATTAGATCTTGAAACTGATGGAACAATTGATGCAAAGCAGGCGGTTAAGTATGCTGCAACTATAATGCAACACCAACTATCTGTATTTGTCGATGAAGAATTAGTTTCTAGGAAGGAAAAGCGAAAAGACAAATATGATTTTGATCCACTACTTCTTAGATCAATTGAAGAACTAGAATTAACGGTGAGATCTACAAACTGCCTGAAAGCAGAAAACATTTTCTTAATTGGTGATCTTATTCAAAGGTCAGAAATGGACTTGCTTAAGACGCCAAACTTAGGAAAAAAATCCTTGAATGAAATTAAAGATGAATTGGCTTCTAGAGGTCTTTCCATGGGAACAGTACTGAAAAATTGGCCACCTATGTAATATGAGACATA
>TARA_B100001057_G_scaffold416709_1_pt1 | contig 26802 bp, 24 predicted proteins | sample TARA_B100001057 | Tara Oceans TARA_B100001057 (sample SAMEA2621839) | marine metagenome | biome: marine biome (ENVO:00000447); feature: surface water layer (ENVO:00002042); material: "saline water (ENVO:00002010), including plankton (ENVO:xxxxxxxx)" | depth 5 m
CATGGAAGTTTTAATTGAAACTGGAACAGAAGAACAAAAAAAACAGTTTTTGTATCCTCTTTTAGAGGGGAAAATTAGAAGTTGTTTTGCAATGACAGAGCCTCAATATGCAGGATCAAATCCAACAAGAATGGGAACTACTGCAAAAAAAGAGAACGGTAACTACATTATTAACGGTCACAAATGGTTTACCTCGAGTTTTGATGGAGCAAACTTTGCTATAGTCATGGTAGTAACTGATCCAGATGGAGAAGATGTCCATAAAAAAGCTAGTCAAATACTTGTTCCATTAAAAACAGAAGGTGTAGAATTTGTTAGAAATGTTTCAATTATGGGGCATCCAGGGGCAGGATGGGAAAGTCATGCTGAAATTAAATTTAAAAATGTTAAAGTTCCTACATCTAATGTTTTGGGTTCTGAAGGAGAGGGATTTGCAATTGCTCAAAAACGATTAGGACCAGGCAGAATACACCATTGCATGAGATGGATAGGCATGTGTGAAAGAGCATTTAGTTTAATGTGTGAAAGAGCGGTATCAAGAGAGATTTCTGAGGGAAAAATGCTATCTGACAAACAGACTATTCAAAATTGGATCGCCGAGTCAAGAGCAGAAATAAATGCAGCAAGGCTAATGGTTCATGATGCTGCAAAAAAAATTGATACTCAAGGAACTTACAAAACTAGGGCTGAGATATCTATAATAAAATTTTATTGTGCTAATGTGCTTCAAAAAGTTGTTGATTATGCAATTCAGGTGCATGGGGCATTAGGACTTACGGATGATCTAATTTTATCGTCATATTACAGACATGAAAGGGCTTCAAGAATATATGATGGTGCAGACGAAGTTCATAAAAGTCGACTTGCTAGACTTATTCTAAAATCCTATAAAAATTAACTCTTGTTATTCTAAGTCATAATGTCTGAAAAATTTATTGATAATCCAACCCAAATTAGGGACGACGAAGGGCTTGATATCACTAATCTATCTAATTATTTATCAAATTTTCTAGACATTGATAAGAGTAGCTTTGAGCTTCTTCAATTTCCATCAGGATTTTCTAATCTTACATATCTAATAAGCACTAAAAATAAAGAGTATATACTCAGAAAACCACCAATTGGGGCAAAGGTTAAATCAGGCCATGATATGAGCAGAGAATATAAAGTTTTATCTGCTCTTAAAAATAATTATAAAAAATCACCTATACCACTTCACTATTGTAGTGACATTAGTATTGTAGGATCTGATTTTTACATAATGGAAAGAATTAGAGGAACAGTATTAAGGAGCAATAATTTTAAAAAAATACTGACAGAGAAATCACATTATGATTTTATAGCATCTGAGTTTGTAGAAACATTTGTTGAGCTCCATAAATTAGAAATTGATAAAATAGGTCTCAACGGATTTGGTAGACCAGTTGGATACTGCCATCGACAGGTCAAGGGATGGACAAAAAGATATCAGAATGCAAGAACTAATGAAATACCTGAGATAAATTTTGTAATAGAATGGCTCAATAGTAATATATCAGAATCAAGCTATGTGTCTCTAATCCATAATGATTTTAAATATGATAATCTAGTAATTGACTCTAAAGACTTGTCTGTTAAATCAGTCCTTGATTGGGAAATGTGTACTGTTGGTGATCCACTAATGGACTTAGGAACTTCTCTTGCTTATTGGATCAATCACGATGACCCTAAATACATGACGGCAATAAATTTGAATATAACTTCTGATTATAATAATCCTAAAAGAGGAGATATTTTAGATTTGTACGTAAAAAAAATTGGCAGGAAAGCAGACAATATCCTTTTTTATTATGTCTTTGGACTTTTTAAAATTGCTGTAATAGTTCAACAGATTTATTATAGATTTAGTAAAGGATTAACTCAAGATGTTAGATTTAAAAATTTAAACTTGGTTGTAAAATCTTACAGTAAAATGGCAAAGGAATGTATTATTAGAAAAACAATTGAATATTAAATTACTTACGTAATTACTTTGTTTTGTTTTTTTATAGTAATTGAAGAAGGGTGGAGAAGTATATCTGCTAGCCCTTTTGTTTTAGGTAATTCGTAAGCATAAAAATACTCTAATGTGTCTAACTTACTCATATAAAAACTAGAGTCAATTGAGCTATTCCCTATTATTAAAGCTCGTTTGCTAGCTAAACCAATTTCCAACCATGACCAGCCAATTAGAACAAGGCTAAAAAATTCCATAAATATTGAAGCATCTGCTAAAAACCTCTCATAATCTCCTTTAGCAGCAAAAGGTATAAGGTGAAATAATATTTTTTGAGTTTGATCAAGCTGGAGACTTAATGATTCAGCCCATTGTTTAAGATCATCATCTTGAATTGCTTTATCAATCGTGATTTTGATTTCTTCTAACAAAAGCTTAGCTCCTTCACCATTATTTAACATCATCTTTCTTCCGAGAAGATCTTGTGACTGAATACCAGTAGTTCCCTCATATATTGAAGAGATTCTTATATCACGATAATATTGTTGTAAAACAAAGTCAGAACAAAAACCATAACCTCCTAGAACTTGAAGCCCATTATTAATTGAATAAATTCCAGCCTCCGAAGGATAAGTTTTAACAACAGGGATTATCATCTCTAGTAAGGTGTGATATTTATTTTTTTCTTTTTCATCTGTGCTGTTATGTTGAAGGTCAAAATATTTTGCTGCTTTAAAGATAATATTCATTGAACCTTCAACCATTGATTTTTGAAGTAGAAGCATTCGCCTTACATCAGGGTGTTCAATGATTAAACTCTGTTTATCTTTTAAATTTTTTGTCCCATCAGATGAAAGTTTACGTCCCTGAGGACGTTCATTAGCATATTCCAAGGATGCATAATATGCAGCACAAGCTATTGCAGATGCACCTCGACCAACTGCAATACGAGCACCATTCATCATTAGAAACATATAATTCAGACCATTGTTTTCCTCACCAACAAGAAATCCATGACAATCATCTTTATCTCCAAAGCTAAGGTGAGTCGTGCAGTACCCTTTTTGACCCATTTTTTCAAAATCTGATACTGTGGTAACATCGTTAGTTTCAAGTTCACCATTTTCATTAATTCTTTTCTTTGGAACCACAAACAATGAAATTCCTTTTGTACCAGCTGGCGCACCATCTATCCTTGCTAATAATAAGTGCACAATGTTTTCTGCATATTGGTGATCCCCCCCAGATATAAATATTTTTTGACCACTAATTTTATAGGAGTTGTTATCATTTGGAGTAGCCTTTGTAACTATATCAGATAAAGAGCTTCCAGCTTGCGGTTCAGTTAAACACATGGTTCCTCCCCATTCACCAGTGAGCATCTTAGGTGTATATTTTTCTTTAAGTTCTTTATTGGCGAATTCAATAATAAGTTCTGCAGCACCAGATGTTAGTCCAGAATAACCAGGCAAATGATTATTGGCAGCATCCAATATATAGTTAGCAGCTGTGTGAACAAGTAAAGGCAATTGTAAACCACCGTCTTCATAATTGAATGGCGCAGAAATTAATCCCATGGCTCCACCTTCTTTCATCATTTTATCAACTTGCTTGTGAACATGAATTGAACCATCTTTGTAATGAGCAGGGTTTTCATCCATTTCTTTAAAGTAAGGGAAAAGCTCTCTATCAGCAAACTGTTTAACCGAGTCAATAAAAAGATCGACAGACTCTATATTGTAATCAAGAAATCTCTCTCTTTCTAATATTTCTTCTAACTCCTGAACATTGTTCATAAAGAATTTAAGTGTCGTAATATCAATATATTTAGATGCCATAAATAAGTATGATTAAGGCAAATATATTCTATTTAATTATAAAATTCTTTCCCTTTTTCAGTATTATGATTTTATCTTAATAAATTATCAAAATTGAGTGGCTATTAACTTTTAAATTTTAATACAAGAACATATATTTGCACTTTAATTTCATAAACACTAAAAATGTCAAAAAATATAGGTAAAGTTTCAAAAGTTATTGGAGCAGTAGTTGATGTAGAATTTTCATCTCAAAATAGTTTTTTACCAGAGATTTACGATTCTTTAGAAATTCAAAAAGAAGATGGATCATTATTAGTTCTTGAGGTTCAATCACACATTGGCGAAAATGCCGTTAGAACAATATCAATGGACTCGACGGATGGGATAAGTCGAGGAACCGAAGTTTTATCAACGGGTAATCCTATTCAAATGCCTATTGGGAAAAATGTATACGGTAGATTATTTAATGTTGTAGGAGACCCAATTGACGGACTAGAGGTTTTACCGAAAACAGAAAATGACGGTATGTCAATTCACAGAGAGGCACCTGCATTCGACCAGCTGTCTACTTCAACTGAAGTTTTATTCACAGGAATTAAAGTAATTGACCTTATTGAGCCTTATGCTAAGGGTGGGAAGATTGGTTTATTTGGTGGAGCTGGTGTTGGGAAAACAGTTTTAATTCAGGAGTTAATTAATAATATTGCAAAAGGACATGGTGGATTATCAGTATTCGCAGGAGTAGGTGAAAGAACAAGAGAGGGAAACGATCTTTTGAGAGAGATGATCGAGTCAGGAATTATTAATTATGGAGAAGAATTTAAAAAATCAATGGAAGCAGGTGAATGGGATTTATCAAAAGTTGACAAAAAAGCATTATTGGAGTCAAAGGCTACTTTTGTTTTTGGTCAGATGAACGAGCCTCCTGGTGCAAGAGCTAGAGTTGCTTTATCTGGTCTTACTGTAGCGGAATACTTCAGAGATGGAGGGGGAGATGGACAAGGGAAAGATGTATTATTCTTTGTTGATAATATTTTTAGATTTACTCAAGCGGGTTCTGAGGTATCTGCATTATTGGGAAGGATGCCTTCTGCAGTAGGATATCAACCTACCTTGGCAACTGAAATGGGAGCCATGCAGGAGAGAATAACTTCAACTAAAAATGGATCTATTACATCTGTACAGGCTGTATACGTTCCTGCTGACGATTTGACTGATCCCGCACCTGCTACAACTTTTGCCCATTTAGATGCAACTACAGTGTTGTCAAGGAAAATAGCTGAACTTGGAATTTATCCGGCTGTTGATCCACTTGACTCTACGTCAAGGATTTTAACTCCTGAGATTCTAGGAGAGGAACATTATAACTGTGCTCAAAGAGTAAAAGAGTTATTACAGAGATATAAAGAACTTCAAGATATAATAGCTATTTTAGGAATGGAAGAACTATCAGAGGATGATAAGTTAGCTGTAGCTAGAGCCAGAAGGGTTCAGAGGTTTTTATCTCAGCCTTTCCATGTAGCAGAACAATTTACTGGAATTCCAGGTGCACTTGTTGACATCAAGGATACTATTAAGGGCTTTAATATGATCATGGATGGTGAGCTTGATCATATACCCGAGGCAGCCTTTAACTTAAAAGGGACAATAGAAGAAGCTATTGAAGCAGGTGAAAAGATGTTATCTGAAACAAAATAATCATGTATCTAGAAATCATTAGCCCAGATCAAACATTATTTAAAGGTGATGTTGAATCAATATTTTTTCCTGGATCGTATGGAGACTTCCAAGTTTTAAACGATCATGCCCCCATTGTATCTCCTCTAAAAAAAGGCCAGGTTAAAATTAAAGGGAAGATTAATATAGATGATAATGTTAAGGATAAATTTGAATTTGGAGACAAAGAGACTATTTTAAATATTGACTCCGGCACTGTTGAAATGAATAATAATCAAGTTACTTTGTTAGTTGATTAATAGACCTTATTATTAAATCAACTTCCCATCCTTTATAGCTTAAAGCTCTCAATATTTTACTTTTTATTTGATTTTGAGATTTATCAATCTGCTCAATTTTTTTTAAACAGAGTTTATCTAGTTTTTCAAGATAGTCTTTATTGTCAATTTGTTTTAAAGCATTTTTAATATTCCATTCTGAAATATTTCTAGACTTTAGCTCATTTATGATTTTAATTTTCCCCCAATCATTGTTGTTAAATTTACCCCTTGCGAATAATTCAGCAAATCGAGTTTCACACAAAAAATTTCCATCAAGTAAGTAACATATGTATTCATCAATTTCATCTCCATAAACCCCTAGTTTCTTTAGCTTATTGCTTACGTCAAGATGACATCTTTCTTGGTAGGCACAAAAATGTTCAATTTTCTTTTTTATCGATGATTCCATACCATAATATAAAAAAAACCGTTTAGAAATTCTAAACGGTTTTTTCTTATTGTTTATTTTAAAATCTTAGATCTACTATTTGTTAAATTAAATTGAAGATATAGATAAGAGTCCCTTGGAATAATTTTTAATATTCTTTTATATTGAAAACTCCATCTATTTTTTAATGAAAATAGACCTTTGTTTATATACGCTGCTACAAAAGGGTGCACATGAATGTATATTGCTCCTTTTTTGTAACGCGAATTCTTAACAATTCTGTTAAGTTCATTATTGATTTTGTCAACTAATAAAATAGGTGGTTCCACTTCGAGATCTTTATTTGGATTAGGTTCTCTAGTTTTAATATTCATTTCAGGCCTTACTCTTTGCCTTGTAACTTGAATCAATCCAAATTTGCTCGGTGGAAGAATTTTATGTTTTGTCCTGTCCTTCGCCATTTCTTGGCAAAAATGATCGAACAACTTTTTTCTGTTTTCTCTTTTGGTTAAATCTATAAAATCTATAACTATTATTCCTCCCATATCTCTTAGTCTTAACTGTCTTGCTATTTCAGCTGAGGCAATTAAGTTAACTTCCATTGCAGTCTCTTCTTGTGTTTTAGATTTGTTAGATCTGTTTCCACTGTTAACATCAATTACGTGAAGAGCCTCAGTATGCTCGATAATTAAATAAGCTCCTTTTTGCATTGATACAGTTCTTCCAAATGAAGATTTAATCTGTCTTTCAATTCCGTATTTTTCAAAGATTGGAGTTGTGCCTTTGTAGAGCTTAACAATGGATGATTTCCCAGGAGCTATTAGTTTAATATAATCTTTTATCTCACTATGTAAATTAGGATCATCTAAATAGATATTTGAAAAAGAATCATCAAACACATCTCTAAGTTTTGATGTTGTTCTATTTATTTCACCTAATATTTTAGTTGGATAAGAGGTTGATTTACTAAAATTAATACAAAGTCTTTTCCATCTTAATATTAAATCTTTTAAATCCCCTTCAAGCTCACTTACAGATTTATTTTTTGCAACAGTTCTTACTATAACACCAAACCCTTTAGGCTTGATATTTCTGACTAAGTTTTTTAGTCTTTTCTTCTCATCTTGACTTTTAATTTTTTGTGATATGGAGATTCTCTCAGAAAAAGGAATCAAGACCATAAATCTACCAGCTAAAGAAATCTCGGAACTTAGTCTGGGACCTTTGGTAGATATAGGTTCTTTTATAATTTGAACTAAAGTAGTCTGTTTAGCTTTTAGACAATCTTTAATAAGACCATTTTTTGGAATATCTTTTTCAAAATCAAATTTGCTAAATGAAAATGATTTCACTTTTTTTGAATCAATTTGATCAACAAATTTGTTTAATGATAATAGTTTTGGTCCTAAGTCATGATAGTGAAGAAATCCATCCTTTTCATGCCCAACATTTATGAATGCGGCATTTAATCCTGGAATGGTTTTTCTAATTTTTGCAACAAAAATATCACCTACAGAAAATTTATTTTTACCTACTTCTTTATCAAGCTCAACTAGTTTTCCTTCATTGAGCATTGCAAAATCAACAGCATTTGAATTTGACCTAATAATCAATTCTTTTTTCACTGTTATAAGTATTATTTCTACATAATTAGTAGAAAGGTTAAACATTTATTAACGATAATATAACTTTTGTTATATGTTATTTCAAAGAACTATAGGCTTATTTAAAGTGAGACCCTTTCACTATTTCTTTTTGTGACGATTTGCTCTCGCTCTTTTCTTTCTTTTGTGAGTAGCAACCTTATGTCTTTTTCTTTTCTTACCGCTAGGCATATCTTTCCAAATTTAATTAGCTAACTGGCACTTGTTGTTTAACAGAATTAACAAAGGTTTTAGAGGGCTTAAAAGATGGAATATTATGAGCAGGGATTATAACTGCAGTATTTTGTGAAATATTTCTACCTGTTTTTTCTGCCCTAGTTTTTACTACAAAGCTTCCAAAACCTCTTAAGTAAACATTATGATTGTTTTGTAGAGAACTTTTTATCTCTTCCATGAATTTCTCTGCGATCATCTGAACGTCTGTCTTATCAACTCCTGTTTGATCGGATATTTTTTTAACAATATCTGCCTTTGTCATTTTATGTTATATTGGTTATTTAATTAACTTTTAAGGCTAGCAAATATATAAATTTAAATTTTAATTTAGTGTTTTAGTTTAACATAATTCGCTTTACAACTTTTCAATCAATGCCTTTTGAAAATCAAATACTTAAATGGTATAAAAAAAATAAAAGAGATCTGCCTTGGAGAAAAAATAAAGATCCATATAAAGTGTGGATATCTGAAATTATTCTTCAACAGACTAGAGTTGCTCAAGGAGAGAAATATTATTTTAACTTTTTAAATAAATTTCCAAGTATTTCAAGGCTAGCTTCTGCAAAAGAGTCAGAGGTTCTTCAAGTTTGGAAAGGTTTAGGATACTACAACAGAGCAATCAATTTACATATGACATCTAAAAATATAATGTTAAATTATGGAGGAGTTTTCCCCGATTCATACGAAGAAATAATCAAATTAAGAGGAGTTGGAGATTATACTGCAAGTGCAATTTCTTCGATTTGTTTTGGACAATATAATCCTGTTGTTGATGGAAATGTCTTGAGATTTTTATCAAGATATTATGGATATAAATTTCCAATAGACTCAACGAAGGCGTACAAAAAAATTAAAAAGAAAGGGAAACAACTAATTGACAGGATTGATAGTCCAGGAGATTTCAATCAAGCTATGATGGAATTTGGTGCATTAAAATGCACTCCTTTTCCTGATTGTAAAACCTGTTCATTTAATTTAAAGTGTAGTGCGTTTCTACAAAAAGAGGTTGATATAATTCCATTAAAGTCAAAAAAAATAAAACTAAAAAACAGATATTTAAATTATTTAGTCTTTATTGATAAAAACAATAATACAATTGTTAATCAGAGAATAAAAAAAGATATTTGGTTTAAGCTAAATGAGTTTCCGTTGATAGAAAGCAAAGAAGAAGTTCAAGAAATAACTGAAATAAAATCATTTAAAAAATTTATAGAATTAAACAATCTAACTTGGGATAATTTGACAGTAGTTGAAAGAGTGAAGCACAAACTCTCTCATCAAATACTTAATATAACATTTCATAAATTTATGGTAAATCAAGACAATAACTTGAATGTTCATTTGTCAGAATTAAATAAATATAACTTCCCAGTACCAATAACGAATTTTATAAATAAGATGTTAATCTAGGTTATGTATTTTGTATATTAGCTAAATGAGTGGTACTTTAAATAAAGTAATGTTGATAGGTCATCTGGGAGATGATGTAAAAATAATGCGTTTTGATAATGGTGGTTGCCTAGCAAGATTTCCTCTTGCCACTAACGAGAGCTATACCAATAAATCAACCAATGAAAAAGTTACTAATACAGATTGGCATAATATTGTTCTAAGAAATAAAGCTGCAGAAATCTGTGAAAAATATTTATCTAAAGGAGACAAAGTATATGTTGAAGGAAAGTTAAGAACAAGAAAATGGCAAGGAGATGACGGGACAGATAAGTATACAACAGAGGTAAATGTAGATGAATTCACTTTTCTTTCAACAAAAAAACAAACCGTTTCCAATACTGAAGATAGTGACTCTTCTACCTTAGATAGTAATCATAATGATCAACCCGAGGACGACTTACCATTCTGAAACTTGTTATAAATTTGAATTTTTTAACTAGACTTCATTGATAATAAAAATCATTCTAATTTTAGCTTTCTTAATTATGTCTGCTTTGACTTCAGGAAGTGAAGTTGCATTCTTTTCTTTAAATAAGTCTAATATTCCTGAAAATTCTGAGGATAATTTGATAATAAAAATTAAAAAATTGTTAACTAGACCAAAGAGATTACTTGCAACAATACTAATTTCAAACAACTTTATTAATATTGCTATAGTGATACTTTTTGCATCAATTGATAATCCTTATTTGTCATCATTAGAAAGTCCTATTGTTGAGACTATAATTGAGGTTGGGGTAATTGGTATGATAATTTTATTTATTGGTGATATTTTACCAAAAATATATGCGAATCGAAACCCATTAGAATTTTCAAAGTTTATGGTAACTCCAATTTACTATCTGGATAGATATATACTTTTTGCTTTTAATACACCGATGAGCAGATCCATGAGTTATCTGGAATCAAATTTGTACAAGAATACAAAACAATTATCTGTGGATAAACTCTCCCAGGTATTTGAATTAACAGATTTAGAAGAAACAAGCAAGGAAGAAAAACAAATTCTAAAAGGTATTGTTGAGTTTGGTAATGTTGAGACTAGACAAATAATGTGCCCTCGACTTGATGTTTTTGCCTTAGAATCCAACGAAAGTTATTCAGAAATAATTGATAAAATAATTTCTAAAGGTTTTTCAAGAGTACCTGTATATGAAGAAAATCTTGATAAAATTAAAGGTGTTTTATATGTAAAAGATTTATTACCTCATTTAGATAAAATAGATTATAAATGGACTGAGCTTTTAAGAAAACCTCTATATATTCCAGAGAATAAGAAGCTGGATGATTTATTAACCGAGTTTAAAACAAAAAAAATTCATATGGCAATAGTAGTTGATGAATATGGTGGAACCTCAGGAATTATTACATTAGAGGATGTCATAGAAGAAATTTTTGGAGATATAAGCAGTGAATTTGATGAGGAAGATAATTTATATTCTAGGTTAGATGACTCAACATTTGTATTTGATTCAAAAATAAATTTGCAAGATTTTTATAGGGCAATTAATCTAAAGGACTCCTCTGCTTTTGATAATATAGCATCTGAAGTTGAGACACTAGGAGGATTTTTAATTGAAAAAAATAAGAAAATTCCAAAAGTAGGGCAAGTAATTAATCATGATTTATACAAGTTTATTATTGAAATTGTAGATAATAAAAGAATTAAACAAGTAAAATTAATTCTACCAAAAAAATAAATAGATAGTGAGACTAAGTCTAAGAAAGTGGGGTACATTACTAATACTATCTGTAATCTGGGGGAGTTCATATATATTAATTAAAAAGGGCTTAACAGGTTTGTCTCCAATTGAGTTAGGCTCGTTAAGGGTAATTATTACTACAATTTTAATAGCCCCAATTGGTTATAATAAACTAAAACATATTCCGATACAAAAGATGAAATGGGTTGCTTTCTCAGCATTTGTTGGTTCTTTTTTTCCAGCATATTTATTTGCATTTGCAGAAACAGAAATTTCGAGTTCGATTACTGCTGTAATGGTTTCTTTAACTCCACTATTTACTTTATTAATAAGTGTAATAATATTTAAAGAGGAATTATTAAAGAAACAGGTTTTTGGAGTAATAATTGGTTTTCTAGGAATTGTTGTTTTAATTAATAATGAGCTTTTGTCCTCTTCATTTAGTATTTTATATGTAATGTTTATTGTTTTAGCTGCATTTTGCTACGCAATAAATGCCAATGTTCTCAAATATAAACTTCCAAATATTCCTGCACTAGGTATTGTATTTATGAGTTTTTTATTTATGTTTTTTCCTGCTTTTGTTGTATTACTTTTCTCAAATTTTCCATTTCAAGATTTTACATCAGATCCGAAGATTTTGGAATCCATAATCTACATAATTATACTTGCCTTATTTGGAACAGCTATTGCAAAAGTTTTATATATAAAATTACTCGCAATTTCAACTCCCGTTTTCTCAGTATCAACTACTTACTTAATGCCAATAGTAGCAATATTTTGGGGATTATTAGATGGAGAGGAATTTAAGTTAACTCAATTTATAGGTACCTTAATTATTTTGACAGGCGTATACCTGGTGACAAAAAAAAAGACGTCTAATAAGACGCCTTAGTTTTATTTTAATATTAGAATTAGTTAAAGTCTGAGTCAGATGTTTCAACATTTAGTTTAACCGATGTTGTTTTAAAAGTAATTCCTCCCGGAACAGGTATTGAAGCGCTGACTTGATTAATCTCTTGAGGTAACAGAATTCCATCTATTTCTTGATATTTATTATAGAATATTTCTGAAGTGATTAAATTTCCTTCAACCTCCTGAGATTCTATTTCCTTAAGTTTTAATCCTGATTCTACAGAGTAAAAAATACTTTTATTTTCAGTAATTTTTATCTCGTATGCCTTTTCATTGTTAATTTCAGAAATTCCAATTAATTCAATTAAATCAAAATCAAAATTAAGTTCAGAAAAAAGAGCAGAGTTAATAATTGCTTGCTCAAGCTCTTCATCAGTAAGGGGTATTCTTTGTCCATTTATTTCATTGTAGCCTTGATATTTATCAAAAACACTTTTTACCACCGTCATTCCCATTGCTGACATTGTCATAAGAGATTGATTTTGGTCATTTTTTAAACTGTACATTTCAAGAGCTGCTCCTTGGATATTAGCAGTCGCGATTACTTCAATAGATTTAATTCCATTAAGTTTATCAACACCCCCAATACTTTCAATATAATTTTGAATTACGCTTTCGGCTGATACTTCAGAAGAAATAGAATAGTCTGGTCTGGAAGTTTCATTACCAAATCTATCAAAATATCTAACTTTTATCTTCTTACCACCGTATACAACTTCTTCAAGATTCTTAAGTATTTCAGTACCTTTCCCAGTTACGAAAACTCTTGTTGAAGATGTTGAAAAATATTTTTTAGCAGCATTTTGGATATCCTCTTTAGAAACATTGTTTATGTTTTCTAAAAAACTATTGTAGTAATCTTCGGGAAGGTCCTGAGTAATTATATTCCTAGCAAAACCAGCAATAGTAGATGGGTTTTCTAATGATAATACAAAATTTCCAGTATACTTTGCTTTTGCAGAATTGATCTCATCGTCCGAAACAAATGTATTTTTCATTTTATCTAATTCACTGAGAAGCTCTACCGCAGCACTATCAGCAACTTCATTTCTTACTTGAGCTTGAGCAATAAAAGTTCCTTTTGTTTTGTAGCTTTCAGAAATACCAGAATATGAACCATAAGTCCAGCCTTTTTCTTCTCTTAAATTATTAAAAAGTCTTCCTGCACCCCCTCCACCTAGTATTCTATTAGCAACTAGTGCTGAAAAATAATCTGACTCTTTTTTGTTAAAGTCAATTGTATTAATTACAGATACAACGGACTGAACTCCGTTAGGCATATCAACAAAAAATATCTCAGTTTCATTCGGGTTTTCTGGTTCTGGAAACATTGAAGGCTCTATGTTCTTAGATTCCCATTCACCAAATAAATCTGTTATTTTGGACTTGATGTCACTAAATTCTACATCTCCAATTACAACTAAATAGGCATTCTTTGGGCTTGTATAATCATTGTAAAAGTCAACCGCATCAATTAATGACGAATTATCTAAAGTTTGTTGCGATATAAACTCACCATTTGGGTGTTTAGAACCATAAACTAATAAATTTTGAACTCTGTTAGCTGCAGTGCCAACATCTTTTTCAGAAGTTTTAAGGCTTTCTTTAATTATAGTCCTCTGAGTATCAAATTCTTCTTGAGTAAGCAATGGGTTGAGTACTGCATCTGCCATTAACTCAAGGGTCCTTGGAAAATATCTAGATAATGAACTGGCAAATGCTCCAGAGCTTGAAATACTTAGAGATGCCCCCATAAAATCAACCTCTTCAAGAAAACTCTCTTTAGAAATATTCATAGTACCATTACCTATCATCTCAGATAGTATTGAGCTCACACCAGCTACTTCTCCCTCAAAAATTAATGGATTATCAAATGAAAGTGAAGCAGATGCTCTGGGAAGCTTACTGTTCTCAACAACCATTACAGTTAGTCCGTTATCCAACTTGAATGTATTTGGTTTTCCAAAGAAAATTTCTGGAGTTGGACCTGACTCAGGAACAATTGATCTATCAAGTTGACCATTTAGAAAAGTTGTAAAAATTAGTACAACTGCTAAGGTGATTTTTTTTATGACACCATTTTTAATTAGACTTTTAAATATATTTTCTCTCATTATTCAATTATTGTTTTGTTGTTTTCATCACCTGGTAAATAATCTACAATTACTCTTTGGTTAGGCATTAAATATTTCTTTGCGACTTCTTTAATTTCCTCTTTCGAAATACTTTGATATATATCAATTTCAGTATTTATTAATCCAGTGTCTCCATAGAAAGTATGATAGTCGGCAAGAGAATTTGCTACACCTTCTATTGATGCATTTCTACTTACAAATTGAGATTCTATAATATTTTGAAGTTTTTCAAAATCTCTATCAGAAATTAACTCATTTTGCACCTTGGTTATTTCTTCGTCAATTTCAGTTAATAGGTTATCAATGGTAACCTCACCAATAGGTATTGCTAACATTAAATAGGTACCATAGTCTTCTTGTGCAAGGTTTATTGCTTGAACCGCTAATGCTATTTTTTTATTATCAACCATTTTTTTGTAGAGTACAGAACTTTTACCTCCGCTTAAGTATGTTGAAAGAAGGTTAAGAACCCTTGATTCTCTTGTATTCATCTTAGGAGTTATATAACCAACAAGGAGTGCTGGGACCTGTACATTTGGATCATACCAGGTTGACCTTCTAGTCTCAGTTATTAGATCTTCAGATGGAAGTTCATTTTTGTCTAGGCTTGAGCTTGGTATGTCATCAAAATACTTCTTGATTAATTTCTTTGTTTCTTCATAATCAATATCACCCGCAACAACCAATGTAGCATTATTTGGTTTATGATAAAGAGAGTTAAATTTAATGAAGTCGTCAATATTTGCTGCTTCTAAATCTTTGTCTAACCCAATTGTTAATCTACCGTATGGATGCACTTTATAAAGCTGGCTTCTTACTGCATATAGTAATCCGCCGTAGGGTGCATTTCTATACCTGAAATTTTTTTCTTCTTTTACAACGCCTTCCTGAAGGTCAATTCTATCTGTTTGTCTAATAATTGGGTGCAACATTCTTTCTGATTCCATCCAAAGACTTAATTCAAGTTTATTAGAGGGAAATACCTCATAATAATATGTGGAATCATCAGTTGTGTATGCATTGTTTGAACCACCGTTTGCTTCAACAATTTTAAACCATTCACCTGACCCTATGTTTTTTGTTCCTTCAAAAAGAAGGTGCTCAAAGAAATGAGCAAAACCAGACCTACCTACTTCTTCGTTTTTAGAGCCTACATGATACTGAACTGATGTTGTAATAACAGGAGCTCTATTATCCTGATGAAGAATAACGTGCAGACCGTTATCTAAATCATATTCTACAAAATCAATTTCTTGAGCATTTAAGGCGATGAATCCCATCGTCATAAATACAACAGCTATTATTTTTTTCATTAAAATTATATTAAATTGGGCGACAAAGATAACAAAGTTATTTAACTTTATAAGTAAGCTTTATCATTGAAAATAACACCAAATTACATATTTCTCCTTGTAGCTTAAATAATAAAATTTATGGATATTGAAGAATTAATTTCTATTGTTACTCTCAAAAAAATTGATGACAATAAGTTTATAGGTCAAAATTATAAAACTGTTTGGGGAAGAGTTTTTGGTGGGCAAGTACTTAGCCAATCTCTTCATGCTGCATATCAAACTATCCCTGAGGATAGAGTTGCTCATTCAATGCATGGTTATTTTATTTTACCTGGAGATTTAAATGAACCTATAAATTATGAAGTTGATAAAATTAGAAATGGAGGGAGCTTTACCACTAGAAGAGTTGTAGCATTTCAAAAAGGTCGAGCCATTTTTAATATGGCAGCATCTTTTCAAAAAGATGAGGAAGGGTTTGATCATCAAATTCAGATGCCTAATGTTCTAAGTCCTAATTTACTTTTAACTGATTTTCAACAAGCAGAAAAACACAAGGATGAGTTAGAGGAAAGATATCAAATTTTTTTAGCCGCCCATCCAAAAGTATTCGAATTTAAACCAGTTGGAACCAATACTTTCATAAGAAAAGAAAATGCTCTTCCAATTAACCATTGTTGGTTTAGACTTAAAGATACAATAGATAAACCTGTTCAGTTTCATCATCAATTATTAGCATTTGTTAGTGACTATCAATTATTAGCAACAGCTTCTTTACCTCATAGAAAAGAAATAGAAAAAACGAGAGCTTATTATGCAAGTTTAGATCATGCTATTTGGTTTCATAGAAGCTTCTCTATAAATGATTGGCTTTTGTATGACATGAAAAGCCCTAGTGCCTCTAATGCTAGAGGTTTTGCTAGAGGAAGTATTTTTCAAGAGGATGGAAAAATGATAGCCTCAGTAGCCCAGGAGGGATTAATGAGAAAGCTTGTGAAATAAATGAACAGGCTGACTACTCTTTTCATTTTTGTAATATTAAATTCTTGTCAGCAGGAAAATGCAGATTCTCAACAATTTTCAGAACAATTAATATCAGAATTAAATAGGCCAAGACTTGACTCTATTATAGTAAAATCTAATATTTTTGAAATTTCATATAATGAAATATATGAACAACCAAATTGGGTAAAATATAATGTTCGTGATATTCAGAAAAATGCTGATAGAGAAGGAATGAATTTTTATAAAGTTGACACAATCTACACCTCAGACGACAATGATTATTATTCTAACAGATGGGATAGAGGGCATATGGCTCCCGCCGGATCATTTACTGATTCTTATGAAAATTTATTCGCAACATTTACTTATTTGAATGTTGCATTACAATTTGATGATTTAAATAGAGGTGTTTGGGTTGACTTGGAGGAACAAGTAAGGGAGTGGTCAAAAGAAAATGGAGATATTGGGGTTGAAATTTATCTGGAATTCGGTGATGATCATATTGTACTTGAGACAGGAGCACATGTCCCTTCAGCATTTTATAAAAATCTAAATTTTCCTGACGGATTAAAAAAATGCTTTTATTTTCCAAATGTATCACCTAATAAGCCCTATGAAGAATATGAAATTGAATGTAATTGATATTTTAAATAAAATTTATACCAAATGGATAATTATTTTTAAATTAATGTTATGAAAGAAAAAAAAGACTGGAGACCTTTACCTGACTCACTAACAGTTAAAGACAGTAAAATTGAAGGTCTCGGTATTTTTGCTACAAAAAATATTTCAAAAAACAGTGATCTAGGTATTTCTCATATTTATGATGAAAGATTCCCTGACAATTACATAAGACTCCCAATGGGAGCTTTTATTAATCATCATGAAATGCCAAATTGTAAAGCAATGGTATCTGAGTTTCATGAATCTATTGGGAATATAAAACATATAAGAATTATTGCAGAAAAAGATATTTCTTCTGGAGAAGAATTAACTCTAAATTACATAATAAACAAACTTGATAATCCGTTATGGGAGTTTGAATATGAAGTATCTCAATAATTAATTAGAAATTGTTCCTTCAAGTTCAAACATATCAGCAAGATAGCCAGTAACTTTATCTCCATTAACATAAATTTCAAAGAAAACTTTAACGCCTATGTCTTTTACATAGACATCAATATAAAGTATACCATCTTCTACTTCGGTATCTAGAATATCAAACTCTTTTGCAGACTCTGGATCATTAAATGTTGTCTTTAATTCATTGCCATCCTTTTCAATAGTCATTTTAAATTTTCCATCTCTTTGATCTGGAAGGTTAAATACCTCTATATCGTAGTCTCCAATAAATTTTGATTCATTATCAGTTATATTTAAATCTTTAGATACTTTTTCATTTGAATTTTGAACTTGAATAAATATTCCACATGAGTTAAAGAGGAGTAAGGCACCAAATAATATTATTTTCTTTTTCATAATTAATTCTAAATTACATAAATATTAAATACCAATTAGATATTGAAATTTAATAAAAAACTGAGAAGTATTTATTCTAAAAGGATCAAAATCCTCAGGCTCTAGGTCAAAATCATTTATTGAACTTTGATTGCCCCCGATATAAAATATTGTTGAGGGATTTGGGTTCCACTGAAGTAAGGGCTGTATATAAAAAGTGTCATTAAATCCGTTATACTCTGAAATTAATCTGAGACTTAGATCATTGTTAAATTGATACCTACTAGAAAACCTTCCTATGTAGCTACTGTAAAAAAATGCAGAATTATCTAATTTTTTTAATGATGAGTATCTTAAGGAAGGTGAAAGGCTAATATTATTTCCTAATTTATAATTTAACGAAACATAAAAAGAATTTTCTCTTCCAATCTCAGGTTCATCTTCATTGTATGCAATCTCTCTTCCAAATGTTGATTCAGTAACAAATGTTAAATTTTTAGTAGGCCCACCAAAAATTGTTAATTCTGATTTACCAACATTTCTGTAATTAACACCGAGATAATTCCTAATGAAATTTATATCATAGTTATAATTAATCTGTGTTCTGGCTAATGTTGTTATACTAAGGTCAACATCGAGATTTCTTGATTTTAATTCATTATTAAAATTATGAGTTAAATCTCCTTTAAAACTTAGACTAAATCTTTTAAGATATTTTTTGTTTAATATTTTGTCGTAACCATGATAAAAAGTTAACCATCTACGATTGTTTTTTGGGACAAAGCCTAGGTCTGCTCGAAAGTTTGCTGAAATAGCTCTATAGAAAAAATATGTATTCCAATTTTCAGTTTGTCTATTAATTCTAATATAGTTTGCACTTCCATTAAATTTTTCTCCATCTAATTTTACCGTCTTGTCAGAAAACATATCATCGCTATCAATCCAATCTGCAATAGGTTCCTCATTATAATTTTTGATAAGTTCAAACTGAATTCTCCATATTTTATTGAAAGTGAACAAACCATCTATCCCAAAAAGATTTCCATATCCACCACCTTCGTAGAATCGATTTGTTGAAAAAAATCCATATTTAGCACCATCATTAATAATTTTTTGATGTCTAAAAGCGTTAGAGTAGCTTTTGCCTCCCTCACCAAAATATGATTTATCTTCTCCACCAATTAGATATGGAGAATTCTGATCAATAGCCGATAAAATAATTGACCTTGAAGATTTACCTGATGAAGTTATTTTTGATGAAATTGAAGGAGCGTTAATTGTTCTAGAGTAGAAAGCATTGTCTAAAAAGTTAAGAAGGTCCATACCCTTATTAAAATATGGTCTTAATTCTGGGTATTGAAGAGCGTAGGCAGAATTTATATCAATTTGAGTTTCATCAGCCTCAACTTGAGAAAAATCAGGGTTAATCGTCAATTCTACTGATGATGATGGTGATACATCATACTTAAACCCTAGACCAATTTCATTTTGTGCTTTACCATACGATAATGAATTATCAGAGGACTTTCCTCTACTGCCTGCTATATTACCTGATATAAAAGGTAAAAGTTCAGTCTTACCTTTAAACTTTATATCTTTCATAACTAGTTTTCCTGAGATTTGGCATATTCTACATGGGTTATCTCTATCGTATTTATCACTAATATTAGCCACCCTTGTACCATCAAGAGTATAAAAACGCATCATGTTGAAGCCCCATTCCTGATTATTACCTCTGGGATATGGAATTGATGTAAAAGGAATCAAGAATTCTATAATATAGCCTTTTTCATTTATTGATGATTTAGTCTCATAAAGCGCATTAAAAGTCATATCATATCTTTCTTCATCACTAATTGCATTTCTTGCTCTTAAATCAATCTGACTTCCATATGCATTTGATGCTAGTAAAAAAACACTTCGGGCATCTTTGTATGGGTCAAATCTAAGGAAAACAATATCTTCATTAAGGTCACCTTCCATCTGGTCTCTAGGCCTAACTTGACCTCTGATATTTTCAGGGTCACCATATGCAAAAACACCTACATACAAATGTGTTTCTGTATAACTCATATATACATCTGTCTCATATTGTGCGGGAGTATTATAACCTGGCTCCCATTCATAATCAATGGAAGTTTTTATAGAACTATTTATCTCTTTCTCTGATATTATACCGTCAATGTTAATTTCAGATTCATTTGTTTTTTTTAATTCATAAGTCCTTTGTGAATAGGTAAAACAATTAAAGAGTAATAAAATAAATAGTAAAATTTTAGGCATTAGGTTGATAAAATTAAACATTTAAATGTAAGTCTATATTTAATTTAAAAAAATCAATAATTAATTAGAAGACCTTTAGAAATTATGCTTAATCATCGTTAAGACTCATCTTCTTGTTAAGTGAAAAAACTTCTTCAGCATTATAGTTGTTACCATGAAGTAATTTTAGTTGTTTATTGAGCAATTCTCTTTTTTTAGTGAGCTGTTTATTAAATTCCTCTCTATCTAAAAAACTTGTGTTTACAGGTATTAAGTCAATGACGTCATCCATGAAATTTAAGACAGCAGTAATCTGATTCGGAATCCATGAAATTATAGGAGTCCCACCTGTTGCCTTAGCATATTTTGTATTGGCCATTATATATTTCTGAACAAATTGCCAGTGGCCATTTCGGAAATAATAAATCTCATCTAGAATTTGAATTAGTAGACAGAGACCTTCTTCATTATTAGATTTTTTTAAATTATTGTATAGTCGAGTATTTCCCATTTCTTCTTTTATATCTGAAAGAAAATTTTGAATACACTTTGGCCTGTAAGTTCTTAAATCAAGAAGATACTTAGTCAAATCATTTGATGGATAATAATCTATAACACCGGTGAAGATGTCAGCTGTTGGAATTATATTATCTTGTGCACCAGTTTGTCCTCTGTATTGAAAAGGTTTTTCTGAGACTCCCTCATAGATTACCCCATCTCCAAAAATTTCATTATTTCCTTTTATACCCATTATAAATACCCTAAAATCATTGTAATGTTTCCACCTTGACGCTTGCCACATTATCTGTCTTCTTTCATTTATTTTCTTCATTGATGAAAGACACTTATAAAGAGACCTGTTCACACTCTCGGAATCTTTGGCCTCTAAATAATCAAATATACTTCCTATTAGTTCAGGGGAATGTTGGTTAATATCAACATGCAGCATTATAAAACCTCTTTCATCATCCATGCCAGAAAATTTTGCAGCCATCGCAAGATTCTCCCATTCATAACCTTTAGACTGATCAATCTTAATGTAATTACCTAATGAATAAGCATAATGATAATCTAGGAATGGATATACATCAAGCTTCTTACTAACTATTACAAAGGGTTGAGCAATTTGAGACGGCAAAATATTATGCGCTTTCCCATATTTTTTAGTTTCTTTATAATTAAAGTGCGCAGGAGCTAAAAGATATGCGCTAGTAACAAAAGAATATGCTCTAAACAGTGCTTGATTTATAAAAACATCTTCTTCATCTTTTACAATATCTTTAAAATTAGGAAGGGTCTTTACATATTCCTCTATTGCCCCTTTTCTGGATAAAAGACCACCATCCCCATCTTCTTTTCTAATTGGCATTTCATCAATTAATTTTTGAAGCTCACTGTATCTTTGGGGTAGTTTTGACAAAGGGCTTTTTGTCGGAAGAAACCCGTTAATATCATTTACTTCAAAGAAATTATCTGTATAATTGTTTAAATCCAAGATAAAAAGGTTTTGTATAAATTTATGGAAAATTAATTAGTAGATGGTCCTTTACTTGAGGTATTTATTTACAGGATTCAGTATTATTTTTAACTACGTAACTTAAAGTATTAAAATTAAATTCACATATATGTTTTTGCTTATTTTAAAGTTCACTTATTAGATATATATGCATTATTAAATTAATGGAACTAGTCACTTAACATCATGAAAATCAACAAATAAAAATTAAATTCCTCAACATTTTTATTAAATTGAAATAAAATTAGTAATTGGATGGATAAAAGAAATTTTATAAAAACATTAGGGGCTTTATCTCTTAGTCCATTAGCTTCAGCCAATAGATTTAATAAACTAGAATTAATTTCAGATAAATTACCATATATCAAAAATGACGAAAAATTATGGGAAACTGTGAGATCACATTACACACTTAAGAATGAATATATAAATCTTGAAAGTGGTTATTATAATATTATTCCAAATCCAGTGTTAAATCACTTTATAGATCATGTTAAACATGTCAATATTGAAGGATCATATTATATGAGGAATAGTTTAAATGACGATAAAGATAGAGTAACATTAGAGTTATCTGAACTAGTTGGTTCAACTCCTGATCAAATTGCGATAACAAGAAATGCAACTGAATCACTTGATCTTATTATTTCTGGTTTTCCTTGGAAGAAGGGGGATGAGGCAATTTACGCAAAACAAGATTATGGAACTATGAAGGAAATGTTTGAGCAAATTTCAAATAGATATGGTGTAGTGAACAAAATTATTTCTATTCCTAATCATCCAAAAAATGACAAGGAGATAGTTTCATTATATGAAAGTCAAATTACACGAAAGACTAAGCTTATAATGGTATGTCATATGATAAATATTACCGGACAAATTCTTCCAATCAAAAAAATCTGTAAAATGGCTCATAGCTATGGGGTTGAAGTTTTGGTAGATGGGGCTCATTGTGTTGGACACTTTAATTTTTCAATTGATGAGCTTAATTGTGATTACTATGGTTCAAGTCTACACAAATGGTTAGCAACTCCTCTTGGAGCTGGACTACTTTATGTAAATAAAAAAAGTACACATAAAATATGGCCATTGTTAGCAAATGGAAACATAAACAAAAAAGATATAAAGAGATTGAACCACATTGGGACACACCCTGTTCATACTGATTTGGCAATATCAAATTCAATAGACTATTTGAATTGGATTGGAATTGAAAGAAAAGAAAAAAGAATGAGATTTTTACAAAGGTATTGGTCTGACAAATTAAGAAATCAAAAAAATATTGTAGTAAACACTCCTGAAGATATTACTAGAAGCTGTGGTATTGGAAATGTTGGAGTTACAAATGTTTCTCCATCACAAATGTCAAATTTACTTTTTGATAAGTATAATATTTTTACAGTTGCTATCGACTATGCAAATGTAAAAGGTTGCAGAATAAGCCCAAATATCTTTACAACTATTAAGGAGCTTGATAAGTTTGTCGATTCAGTAAAAGAAATTTCTAAAACTTTAACATAATTAACAGAATACTCATAGTTAAACTGTTTCAAAGATTTAACTTTGTTGAGCTATATTAATAGTCTTGCTCATTTCAATGAAAAAACTTAGCTATAAAGAATTAAAAGAAAAAGTAAAAAAGGCAGACAAAAAACAGTTCTACGCAATTGTAATAGCACTTTGGTGGATTCCTCTTGGATCTTTCTGGAGTTTAGCTGCAATTTGGATTAGATATTCAACAAATATCAAAGAGTTTTTTCGTTTAAAGAAGTAAGCTAGTCCTATTATATTCCTTAAATATTTGGTTTAACTCACTTTTAACGCTTGAACTAGTCTAATAATAAAAACTTTTTAATTTCTTTGCGGTATAAACTTACTATGTAAAATTAGTATGATTAAAATCATTGACTTTATATTTAAACAACCTTTACTAACTATATAAATGATTAAATTAAAGTCAGTCTTTTTTATTTTTTTCTTTTTAACCTCGTTTGCTCAAGAAACAATTGTTTTAGACAAGACATCTGAGGCAAGTATTTTATTTGATGGAATAGTTACTGATGAAGAAATTTCTAAAGGAAAATTATTACTTCTTAACTACGAAATATCTCCTGCTTACAATGAAATAACTGATTATCAAACAAGAGCTTATTTAACATTCACAGAAAAATTTCTATATGTTGGTATAAAAGCTATAAGAGAGCAAGTAATATCAAATATTGTAAACAGAGATGATTGGGCAATTTACAATGGAGATTTGATTTCTGTTGAGATTGATACATATGCAGATGCACGAAATCAAATTTTCTTATTATCAAATCCAAGTGGTAGTCAACTTGATGTCATTAGGCTTGATGGAAATGGATACAGTGGGTCTCAATATAACCTGAGAAAATCAGCAAACTTTGATTATGACACAAAAGGGTCGATAAATTCTGAGGGATATGATCTAGAGTTTATTATTCCTTTTTCAGAGATTCCTTTTCCAAATGGGACAAATCAGGAATGGAATATTTCATTAAGATCTAGAACCTTTGAAGATAGAACAGCAATTACCATGAGCTCTAGTAAGGCTAATAGAGATGCAACTTGTCAATTATGCCTAATGGATCACAAGATTGTTATGAATGATATAGTAATTGATAAACAATTAAATTTTTTACCATATGTAAGCGGAAACATGAATGGAGAAATTAAAAATTCAAATGAGTCACTAAACCTTAGTAATTCAAAATTAAATTATGGCTTAGGTTTAGAATTTGATATAAATAAAAATCTAACTTTTGAGGCCACAATAAATCCAGATTTCTCTCAGGTCGAATCTGATGTTACGAAAATTGATATAAACTCACCAACAGCTATAAACTATCCTGAACAACGCCCATTTTTTAATAAGGGTGTAGATGCTTTTGACTATGAAATTAATGTTTTTAATTCCAGATCAATTAATGACCCGTCTTTTGCATCTAAACTTATTAACCAAGGTAAAAAGTCTAGACTATATTTATTATCTGCAATAGATGAAAACAGTCCGTATCTTGTGCCAACAGAATTTGAAACTTATAGAGGTACCGGAGGTAAAAGCTACAGTAATGTTATTAGATATCAAAGATTTGTGGACGACAAAACAAGATATGGTCTTTTATTGTCAAACAGAATTTACGAGGATGATGGTTATGGAAATACTTTAGGTGCTGATGCATTAATTAATTTTTCTGATATCTGGAAGTTCACATTTGAGACTTTTTTCAGTTTTAACAAGGAACCTGTTGCAGATTGGATAGATTCGAATAAAAGTTTTAGTGACTATTCTGTCAAATTAGATGGAGAAATATTTAATGGGTATTCTATTTTTACAGAAATTAGAAGAGAAACTGAAAAATGGAAATCTTTTGTTCAATATAAATATTTATCTGATGATTTTAGATCTGATATTGGTTTCATAGTTAAAAACGATATCAAACAGTATGATCTTTGGCATAGCTTTTATCAGTATCCGAACAAAAAATATCTCCAAAATTATAGAGTATCCTTAAGACAAGAGCAGACATATAATAGTTCTAACTTTCTTACTAGATCATCGTCACAATTATATTTGTCATTTTTAACTCTTGGGGACACTAATGTTTTGTATAATTATGAGTATAATATCAAAAAAACTCACTTAAATTATAGTTTTAAAGATTTTATAAATCATCTATTAAGTGTTAGAGGTAAGCCTTTAGATTTTCTAGATTATAATTTAAGATACAAATTTGGTAAGGACATTGCCTACAGAGAAGAAGTCCCATCTTTAGGTTATGAAACTAACATAAGTTTTGATATTGAGTTTGCATTAAATAATAATCTCAGGGTTAAACCCATCATCAGCTATCAAGATATTCAGAAAATAAATTCTGACGGATACTTTTTTAAAGGCTATATAGGGAGGTTGGACCTAAGATATCAATTTAACAACACTTTAGATCTTAGACTAATTGCTGAATATAATGAATTTAGTGATCAGCTCTTTTTTCAACCTTTAGTTTCATGGCGCCCTGATCCGGACACTATTTTTTATTTAGGGGGTAATCAAAATTATATTAGAGACTTTCCAGATTATAATTCTCCATTTTATATGGCAAATCAATCTCAAATTTTTCTAAAATTTCAATATTTGATAAAGTCATAATTTTTTAATCTTCTTTTTTGTACTAAAAAATTATAATAATTAAGAATTTTTCTTAATTTTAGTTTAACTATAAACCAATGCAAATTAATTCTAAAAGTATATTCCTAAGAAGAGTTAACGAGGCGCTTTTATTAAAGAAGATAAGTAAAAGAACAGCTAATCACTTTGTCTCGGTTTATAAAAAATTTGATTCAAAAAAAAGATCTGAGGCTGATGAAAAAGCTGATGAACTTCTGTTAGAATTAATATCTGAATCTTCATCAGTAAAGAAAAAGTAATTTTACTTTATTGCCCAACACTCGATTTCAACTTTTGCCCCTAAAGCTAAACCAGAGGCTGCAAAAGCACTTCTTGACGGTCTTTTACTGTCTTTGAAGAATTTTACATACTCATTACTCATAACAGACCATTCTGATATATCAGATAGCATACATGTACACTTAATTACTTTATCCATTGAACTATCAAGTGATTTTAATATATTTTCAATATTTCTCATTGTCTGTATTGTTTCTTCTTTGATTCCTCCTTCAACTATTTTAGTTGTCCCTGGAATATTACCAACCTGTCCAGATACATATATTACATTATTTACAATGGTTGCATCAGAGAACGGAAAATTAAGTTTTTGAGTTTGGTTTGAAGTATAGTATTCAATATTTGTTATTTCATTCGTCCTAATCTCGGAATTATTGCATGAGGTTAACACAACAATAATTAGAAAAATTATTTTTTTCATATTATAAATTTTAAGTTTTTAGGTGTAACTATTTATGTATCATTATTACGTTTAATATAATTTTTATATATGTAAAATATAGTTAAATTATAAG
>TARA_B100001057_G_scaffold184071_1_pt1 | contig 26785 bp, 44 predicted proteins | sample TARA_B100001057 | Tara Oceans TARA_B100001057 (sample SAMEA2621839) | marine metagenome | biome: marine biome (ENVO:00000447); feature: surface water layer (ENVO:00002042); material: "saline water (ENVO:00002010), including plankton (ENVO:xxxxxxxx)" | depth 5 m
TCAAGGATTTCGATGGAGTACCAAATGGAATCACCGCCGAAATGGTGAACGAGGGAAAAATCTAATTTACTTCTCAAATTGACGGGCAAGGACATACCCTAATAAGGCTACAAGGGTAATCGTAAGTCCTATGTGAACCTTTGCATCTCGTGAGGCTCCGCTTAACCTCTTCATGTTTTGACCACCAACTTGGGATGCTTTGCATCGCGCAATAATCGCGGCACAACATCCGCATGAACCATCATTTTTAGAATCGCGGCACGAATCGCAAAATTTGTCGTCTCCATTCACGTCCAAATAACACTCACAATAATCTCCGAGAGGTGTTGCCATTATGAACTAAATTGGGTACAACAATGACACCTGCGACCCGTAATAGTGGGATTTTCGTCCGTGCAAGTGCCTATATAATTTCCAAATTTATCCTCGCAGTAGCAAACTCTTTTGGGCTTGTCATAAACCCTATCAGAAAAACCACGAATCCCCGTTTGGTTACGGAAGCCTAAAGTGTTGTTGGGAATGAAGCCTGACAAATCACGCATCTATTAGAAGCCTTGGCTTTCGGGTACGATGGTGATTTCAAAATCCTGCCCCACACGTCGTCTTCCGCGTCTTCTTTTGCGTCTTGGAATCACGCCATTCATTTCCCCGTCAGAAAAGAAATTAGACGTGCTAAAACGAGGGACGGCAGTCAAAGATGTTGTCTTTCCGTCTTGAGTAAGCGATTCAGCCATTCCGCTCTGATTGGCAAAGGCATCGATTTCACCTGCGTAACTCGCAAAAGTCGTGTATTCACCCCTATTTTCACGAAAGCCTCCAAACCCATGAAATTTCTTCATGCTTGGGGGTACTTGGCTCTGATAAGGGTCAATCGTAGGAACGTAGGTACGGGTATCAAAATTGCCCGTTATGGAGCCTTGGTCACTATATGTAACGCTATACGGGTCTCCCGTTAAACCGAAAGGATTAGCCCCTTGCGGATTGGCGACAGGGCTTGTATCACATCCACTTCCATCAGGCTTTGAGCAAAGAGGGTAGCACGGGTCATTAGCCACATACTGCCCGTAACACATTTGATAAGACATACTTCAAAAATACATATTGTTTTTTGAATTATTTTTGTTTCCATGACGGCAAGCGATAAAAAAGCATTTTTGATTGGAATGTTGGCTTCTTTGTCAGCCGTTGTTGCGTGGGATTTAATTAAGTACGAATTACGCATTTTGAATTACCGCAGAGACAACGGCAAGTAATGGCGCATATTTGCAAAGACGGCACACGGCAAATAACCAAAAACTTCAATGAGAAGGAGTTGTACTCAAAGTCATTGGATGCTCCTAAATGCCATTTTCTCGACGATAGAGTAATCAATGGTCTGCAAATAATCCGTGACCACTTCAACACTCCGATTCGCGTTACAAGCACTATGCGAACGCCCCTTGGGAATGATTTGGTAGATGGAGCGAATAATTCTCGTCACCTTCCCCCGAACGCAAGAGCGATTGATTGTCAATTTATTCAGAACTCAAACCTCTACCTTCAACAATTTTATGATGATTTCAAATGCAAAGGGCCACTTTATCGCAAGTTGAGGGCCAATGGCATAAATGGAATTGGAATCTACAAGACATTTATCCATATAGATACCCGCTCGACAAGCCAAAAAAGTTTTTGGGACGATAGCGCAGGAAAATACGGAGATGTACGGGTTACAAACGCATACATGGCCGCCATTCCTGAAACGGGATTAGATTCAAGTGCGTGTGCATTTGAAAGCGAAGCGATTGCAGAGGAGACAGATAGTGATTATGGACTTACAGGCGCACTTGCACCGCTTGACCCTCGCAACTATTCGGGAGAAGACGGAATTAAAAGCCAAGAACAGGGTCTCACCCGCCTTGTCATCATAGGAAGTGCGCTTCTTGTTTTAGGCGGCTTTTTCATCATAAATTCTTCAAGAAAAAAACGTAACTTTGGTAACATTGAAACGCCCCTTTGATGGCTTTGTGTGAGGGTTGGGGTTTCCTTCTACAAATGGAGAGGGGTTGATTGGAGAGGGGCTTCGGCCCCTCTTTTTTTGAGTAATTTTGCGGTCTATGAAAAGTCTTTTTTTTGGTATCCTATGCTTTTTGCTTGCACAAGTAATCATTTGGTTTCAAACCAATGCTCAATTTTTGAATACATGGGCAAAGGATAATCCTTGGACATTATCACTTGTTGGAGGCACTTTGATTTCGATTCTTTTTATCAAAGGAACCGCAAACGTCGCAGGGTTCTACGATGGTTTGATTTGGCCTTCTCGGATTATCTCTTTTGCCACGGGTATTTTGTCGTTTGCATTTTTAACATGGTGGATTCTCAAAGAACCTTTGACTATGAAGACGATAGTTTGCTTGGTTTTGTCCTTCATAATCGTTGGTATCCAAATATTTTGGAAATAACACCAAAAAAAGTCTTTCTTAAAATTTGTATTTTCAACCTGTAAAAAAACAGATATGATTCAGTATTTAATTGCCGCAGGAATTGGGGCTTTAGTCGGCTCTGCTCAAAGAAAAGGCAAGAAATTTGCTATGGGTGGCACAACAGGTGATAAGCCAAGGGTTGAGAGTGTCACGGAGGTCTTTATGCTGATGGATGGCACAGAAATCGACTACGAAGATATGGATGATGCCAAAAAGATGTTCGGTGGAGACCCTCTTTCCCCACAAGATTTGGTGGACAAACTTGCCGTTGACCACGACATCTATGTGATGGATGCCGCGCCTGAATTGTTCGACCTCCCTGATGGTGACGACGAAGACGACGACGAGTTTTACACGGGTGAAGTAAAGGATGGCGTTACCATTGACGACATTGAAGATGCCATTGAAGATGAATTGCAAGGAGACAACTCTTACAACTACTCCGCTCCCTTTGTCTTTGATGTTCGATTCACAAAAACGGATGATACTTACGACCCACAAATTATGCTTGTGCGTGAACACCTAGGAGGTGATGTCAGAGGCAATTATGGGGAGTATCAAGCGTTCTCAATCGACGCAGACACCAATCCCTTTTATGGCAAGATGTCCGTAGAAATCCAAACCGACAAGGGCAGGATTTCATTGGATGCTGAATCGCTTGAAGGCTACAATTTCTATGTCAGTAGAGACGAAACAGGAACTTTTGAGGAGGATTCCACGATTGATAGGGACGAAATTGCAGAAGCGTTCGACTTCGGTAGCGTCAAGTCCGAAACCTTATACATCAACGATTTTGCTCATGGAGGCGTAGTGGGAGACAAGTTGAGTCCTGCCGAAATGCAAAAACTCATTTTGGATAAAACGGGTGAGTTGTTAGACCCCGATACTCAAAAGTTTGCAGATGTTGCGGGGGCTATGGGGTACGCTTATGCACTCTTTGGCGGGTATTGGACTAAATCGTTTGCACACGGAGGTCGTGTGTTGACGGCTGAAGAATGGGCATCCATCAAACCATTTAACAAGCACACAAGCCGAGATGGACAAAGGTACATTGCCAAATTAGACGAAGAAAAAGGCACAAAACTCGTTCCCGTAATCGTGATGGACAAGGAGGGTAGAAAGATGGCTCAAGGAGGCGAAGTGGTGAGTTACGAGAGTGACGGAATGGCTGAACTTGGCGGTTCGCGATATGGGGAAATTAGATTGAGTAAAGACGCGCTGAAGAAAGCGGAAGTGATTTATTACCCTTCTATTGATTTGGTTGCATTCAAAACAAAAAATAGTGAAGTTCACGCGGTTGTTGATGAGGATGAAGACAACGATTATCTAAATTTCATTGTAGTAAATGGTAAGAGGAAGTATTTGATTGATATGGAGCGCGATGGTGAAATAGATAAAATCATTGAGGGAATGCCAAAACGTTTCATGCACGGAGGCAACGTCAGTTCCGAACAAAAGATGAGGCATAAGCACGTCGGCAAAGTTGCCGAACGAAGCATTAAGAAAATGGATTCTGACGACCAACTTTCATCCCTTCGGGAATATGCTCAACATGACATTGGGCAAAAGTTTGCGGAACGAGATAAAGCCTTGAAAAAAGCATACGAGGATAAAGCGACCTTCGATTTGCCTACTCCCCGCTACTACACGTCAGAATTTGCTCACGGAGGTAAAACACATCGCCAAGGCTATGACGATAAGTTAGATGAAAGCCTTGCCATGAGAAGAGGTGCAGGACGTTCAAAACAACAAAGCCGTAAAGACCGCAGAGATGAAAGCGCGGCTATGGAGAAGTCGATGGGACGCAGGAAGTACGCTTCAGTAGGTACTATGGATAAGGGAAGTAGAAAGATGGCTCACGGAGGTATCGCCCATACGGATTCCTTACATCAAGAAATTCGGGATTTTTTGATGTCACAGGGTATGAATCCGACAAACTATGCAATCCTTGAAGGAGATAGAAGATTAACAAAGCCGTTTGAATGGGTGGATTTTCATTCAGGAAAATCGAGAGGCGGCTTCGCAACAGAAGCGGATGCTCTTCAGGCTCTCAAAAAGTTTCTTCAGGTACGCTTACTTACAAGCATGGCTCACGGGGGTATGCACAGACAGGGTTACGACGATAAGTTAGATGAAAGCCTTGCTATGAGAAGAGGTGCAGGACGCACCAAGCAACAAAGCCGTAAAGACCGACGCGACGAAAGCGCAGGAATGGAGCGTTCGATGGGACGTAGGAAGTACGCTTCTGTTGGTACGATGGACAAGGGGCGTAGGACTATGGAAAAAGGCGGTAAAACGGGGCGCGAAACAATCACTTACAACGTCTACAACATAAACGGAAATGTTATGCGCTCTGCCGAATCCATTGCCGATTTTGACAAGGGGACAATTACGTTGCCGAATGGTAAAAAGTTCAAGGTTAAGCCTGATTTGGATTTTACCATGAAATTTCAAAAGACGCAAATCAAAGCCAAAGACGGACTTGAAGGCTTGGTCAGAAACATGAAAGAGTTTTCAAGCCCTGATAGCGCGTTCAACCTTTTATATGCGGATAAGTTTGCTCCAAAAGAAATGGAGAAAGGCGGGACGACAAAAAAGCCTCGTAAAAAGGTTTCCGACTTCGATAAGTTGGCAATGAAGGTCGCCGCACGTTATCGCGCCGAGGGAAAAAGCAACAAAAAGGCTATGGAAATTGGTCGAGGTACTGCCGCAAAAGTTTACCGCCAACAACAACGAAAAAAAGGTAAATAATAATCCTTAAATTGCAGTTTAAATTGAAAGAATATTATGGCACAAAAATTCAATCAGCCCAATAGGGCAAGCGGTGCTTGTAGTGTCTATCCCCAATTTGCCGATTGCGTAGCCCTTGGTGAAAGTGAACAAGATTGCGAAAAGGCTTGTACGCCACAGGCGGTGGTAGGACAACAAGCATTTAGAGGTCAAGCGGGAGGAAAAAGAATCATTCCCGTTCGCAGGTCAAGCGTTCAAAGTAAAAACGCCAAATTCCTTATGCAATCAGGTCGTGGAGCAACCATGAGCAATTTCTTGCACGAGGTCGGTCTTATCATGGTCGGCGTGGGTGCGTGGTACTTTTTAGCCGCTCCTTTGCTCAAAAAGGCAGGTGTGAAGCCTTTAAGTATTTAAAAAAAGAAAAATGAGACACAAAAAATTCAGAGGTCAAAGTGGAATCCCAATGCGCGTTCCAAAAAGGGGTAGAAAAGCGGGGCCAAGGGTGTGTTGTGTAGACTGCGTTGATGCAGAAGGGAATGTGTATGCACAATCTTGTAGTCGTTTTGGATGCGCTGTTGCGAGAGCAAATTGTCCCCGAAAAGCCTCTGACACCAAATAATAACAGAAAAAATTATGGCATATACTTGTTTTGATGCGGTTATCACTTGTGATTGTGAGTGCAACAACAATCCTGAATTGTCAGGCGATGTTCCTTTGCATGAAATGGAGTGGGATGAAACCGAAATTGGAAATTGTTGTTTATACACCTGCTCTAATCGTTGTAAGGGCGGTTCAGTAAGTTCAACAGACCCAACATTCCAACAAAAAAGGACGGGAACTTCCGTATCTGACCCTCTCTCTAAAAAATTCAGTAAGGCAAGCGGTAAATTTATGAGAACCAAAAAAGGCGGGACAGGACAACTTGCAAGATTCGCAAATCAATCGGGCAATGGAGAGCCAAAGATTTTTGGTCTTTCAACACAACAAGCATTGATTGCAATCGGCGTCGGTGTAGCGGCTTACTTCATTATCAAGAAGGTGAAGTAATTTCGCAGGGCATAGAATAGTGAAATTAGGGGCTTTGGCCCCTTTTTTCTTTTTTTCACATTTTCAAAACTTGACTTGTATGTAAAGTGTACTTAACTTTACGATAGAGTTAAACCCCAAATCCCATAGTTATGAAGACCCTAAAAAATTTATTTGCAACTCTGTTTGTTTCGGCATCTACCATCGGTTGTGCTTATGGTCAAATGTTTCTGAGTGCCAATACTGAGTTCTACAATCAGCCCGCCTCTGTTAGCGTAGCCTATTCTGAGGAGAACTTCCACAAGGTATATTTTGAAGTCAATGCGAACTATTGTGATGTCGATGCGATGAATAATTCATTCATGGTCTTTGCGGCATCTGAAAAAGACGACGCATCCTGTTTTTCTGCATCAGCAGTAAAGGTTGTTTTAAATGAGGAGACTAACACAATTACAACAATCTATGACCTTCAAAGTGTATCAATGGCACTTGCCTCTGACCATCCCTATGCCGCAATTAAAATAGCATCAGGAGAACGAATTGATTTGACTGAACTCTTTGTGGGAATTATTGATAATATGAATTGAAAAATTGGAGGCAACGCCTCCTTTTTTTGCGTTTAAGTCAAGTTTACTTTACCTTGCGTTCAAACCCTTTAATCCCTACAATATGAGGCATATAGAGCCTAATCACCCCCATCCCGACAAGGGACAAATCAAAGTGTACATCGAAGGCGATGAAATCCCTCGTTTGCAAACAAGCCGTACAGGTACTTTGAGCAATATGACTTACTACGAACTTATAGAATTGCTTGGAGAGCCTTATTATCCGACCCCAAGCGGTGACGATAAAATTCAAAAGGAGTGGGTGCTTGAATACACCCCATCAGACGGCCATGAGCCGATTCCTTTTCGCATCTACGACTACAAGACGTATTCTTTGTGGGAAACAATGAATGCGCTCAAAGAATGGTCTATTGGGGGTGAAAAAGGAACGGACGCTTACGCCTCTGAACTCTCTTCTCTTTTGAACACCCTAAACTCCATGAATAAGGTATGAGTACCGAACTGCAAGACCTCTCCAAAGGACAAGCCATTGTAGTGCGTGTCGCATCGCAATACATTGAAATCATTGACATTCCTAATGACGATACCTTGAGATTTTTTCAACGCTATGTAGGCGGTTTTATTGAGCCATTGAGTTTTACCTTCAAAGGAAAGGTCATGACGGCTATCATAAATGAAGAAGGCTTGATTCGTAACCTCAAATACAATGAATTGGCATCTCACTACATTAACTCCCCTATCGTGGGAGATGTCGTAATCATAAACCCTCAAGATTTGAAATGAAAAAGACTCACAAAAACCGATTGGTTGACTATCTAAGTAAACATGGTAGCATTACCTCATTAGAGGCGATAAGAGACCTTGGAAATACGCGATTGAGTGCAACTATCCATACCTTGCGCCACCACGACAAATACATCATTTATTCTGATATGGTCGAAGTTGAAAATCGCTTTGGAGGCACAACGAAAGTTGCTCGGTACTTCGCGGACAAAAACCCCATTTCAGGAGAATTAAGAAAAACTATATTCTAATGTCACGAAAAATTGGAGCAACAAGCAATGTGGTTGTAGGAAATACAACAAAGCGTAAAGGCGTTCACGCCAAAACAAAGTCAAGCAAGCACAAAGCAAGCGCGAATTACAAAAAGCCATATCGAGGACAAGGCAGGTAATTCCTAAAAGATTGTTGACAAATATGGGCAGAAAAGCACCTTTTTAATTGGTGTTCATGTAGTTTAGAGCATGGACAACATTGGGGAGGTGCTTTTTCTTGCACAAACAATGGAGTTGGGGCTTATCGCCTCCCGTCCTTACGCCCCTTGTAAATATGATTTTGTCGTGGACAATGGGTCAACGCTGATGCGTGTTCAAGTGAAAATGCTAACGGCTACACGCCCCACCGAAACTTCAGGTGACACGTATGTAGGAAAAATTGGAAGTGGAACAAGAAGCAAGAACAAATACACGAAAAAAGATGTGGATTTTCTTGCAATCTTATGTCATCCCGTGAATGTATGGTATATCATTCCGATTGAAGATGCGGGTGATAATCTATCAATGTATTTCTATCCTCACCGCTCACTTATCGGCGACTTCTCTACGGGCAAACATGAAAAGTTTTTTAATCGTTGGGCAAATTTAGTCAGTCATCCACATCATTCCGACAATAAAAAAACATGAAGGCAGTCAAAAATGCTAAGTACAATAGGGTGAATACCTTGAAATCATCCATTGTCAAATGTTTTAGTGAGCAAATCATAGGTGTAGGGGTCAAGCAACTTGATTTGATTGTACAACGCCATACATTTAGCTTTTGCTCTTGATTTTTCTTCAGGCGTAACATCAAGGTGCTGAATTTCCATCATGATTGTGTTCGCTTCTTCTAATAGCCTGTCTACTTCTTGTTTTGTTCCGTAATTCATAAGTCAAGTTTGTTTTCTATCAAATCAAAATGTGAGCGATGAACATGAGAATCGACATACGCATCGAAAGGGCTTCCAAAATCAATAAAAGTGTGTTTGCTTCCGTGTCGTCGGTAAAGGGAGTGGATTAAAGGAACTGCACCCATCCCTACGGGCATAATTACAATCGCCATTTCGTCATCGGGTAAAACATCCTCTATCGCTTGTTCGAGCCTTTCAGAATCGCGCCACGACCCCCTTACAGGTGCTTCAATTACACGATTGAAATCAATTTTCAATTCATGTAGATATTTTGGGGCAACGAATATGCTATACTTCGTGTTCAAGAGGTCTATTAGTTCTTGCAAGCGTCCATCAATTCCCGCGTGAACAAAAACAAATGCGTCTCTAAAAGGAATCGACTCATTCCAAATACCGACTCGTTTGAGTTCTGTTACAAATCCAATATCTCGACAATGACTTCCAAGGCATTGAAAGAAATTTTCCGATGAAATTGGGTTAACAAGGGTTTCCTTTATAGAATTGCAAAGCGGAGGATAATAGTCGTCTCCATCTGCGTTTTTGCCTCCGCGACCCGTGTTGTGCAACATGACACAGGCCAACTCCCCATCACCATAGCGCACGACACTTACGGGTTTATTTTCCCAAAGTGAATCAATTATTTCACCATAAAAATTTTTGCTTGCGTCATTGACATCGTGACGGCTCATACCGCTTGGGTCGCTTGTAAAATTCGGTCTTCGATATAACCCCAATTAATTGAGTTTTCCAAGACGTTTTTAACGTAATCAGGACGGCCATTCTTGTAATCCAAATAATAGGCGTGTTCCCAAACGTCAACTCCCAAAAGTGGAACTTTTCTTCCGTACTTGTCCATTTCAGGAAAATCTTGGTTCGGAGTTGAAATAATTTCAGTTTTTCCCGTGTCGGTATTTAGCACCCACCATGTCCACCCACTCCCAAACCTTGCTTTTGCCTTGTCCAAAAACTCCTTTTTAAAAACCTCAAATGACCCAAAATCTCTTTGAATAAATTTTAGGGCTTGACGTTGCGGCACAAAGTTGGAATTTCCGTTTGGCCTCAACATATACCAAAACATAGAATGGTTGTAAAAACCACCAAAATTGTCTTTCAACTTTTGCGATTGTTCGTACAAATTTTTGTCAACCATCGTGACTAAATCTGCCCTAATACCTAATCGCTCCATTTCTTCAAGAGTTTTGTCGTAATAACCTTTGTAATGGGAATTAAAGTGGACATCCATTGTTTCTCTTGAAATAATTGGCTCAATGGCATCGAGAGAGTATGGAAGGTTGTAAAAATCAAGCATCTTGTGTGGTTTCTTCTTCTTCTTTGACCCCATTCGAGGTTGGCGCAGGAAGTTGTTTGACTTCTTCACTTTGCGCTACGGGTGGTTCAATTTGTGGAATGGGAGGGGTGGGAGGTTCTTCTTGTACGGGCGTTTTTACCATTTTTGCCTTTGGCTTGGCAGGTTTTAATGAAGGAAAATATTTTGCAAACATTTGGTCATATTCCTGCATTGATTTTGGCCCAATCATTGTTTCAAGAACACCCCCTTCACTTACGAAAGCCAATACAGGAATTGACCGCAACCCAAGTTGAAATCCATAACTTTTCGCAATTTCCTCATCTGCATCGACCATACGAAACTCCACCTTGTCTTTGTACTTGGCATAAAGTGCTTGAGCCGTTTTCTCGTTTGTTTGGCAAGCGGGACACCATTTGGCGGACAGGTAAACGACATTTTCTTCAATATCAATATGGGGAGGTGGCGTTTTGTCTTGCTCTTGTTCTCCTTCAATTTGCTTTGTATCCTCCGATGCTTCGACTTGTCCTGCGGCAAGTGCCTCGGCTTCTTTTTTCTTTTTTCTACTTCTCCAAAATAAGAAACCACCAATTCCTAACGTGGCTACTGAAGCAATGCTAATCCAAAGGATTTTTTTATTCATGGGATTGTTTTTTCGCAAGATTACAACTCATAGTAAACGGATGCAATAAATGCAAACATTTTATTTCCACATTAGAAGGAATATCCATCTGTGGGCAAAATGTAGTCGTCAAAGGGCTTTTCATCACCTTCAATTTTAGCATCGTCCATATTTTCAGGGTCTACCTCGTGAGAAAGTTGCTCTGCCACATCCATTTCCATCGTTGAGAACAAGAAAAAGGTGGTTCGCGACGTGGGAGGTAAAGTCAGAGTCAAGGTCGTCTCCCCATTTATCATGTTAAAATTCGGTAGTGTTCTTTGACTGCTTCTCATGTACGGGTCAAGATTAGCTGACAAAAATCTTTTTTGATTTTCGCCCGTTACATCTGCTTGTGTCACAAAAATGTCATTGCTTTGAATAACTGCGGGATTCGTACTCTCAAAAAAGTTGCCTTCCATTGACATAGGACGAATGGATACCTGTTGCAAGAACTCCAAATATGTACTTCTTGCTCCTGCGTAGAGTGTATATCCCGAATCAGTTTTTGTTAATGCAAATGTTTGTGCCCCAACGACTAAATCAGTAAGAGTGTCGTCGTCAGTTGCGAATTTGAAATCTAATCTTGCCGATGCACCATCTCGTACAATAATTGTGCTAATGGAGAAAGTTGTATCGTTCTGAAAGACCTCTGCCGCTTGTGATATGGTCAGCCCTGATAAATCGTAACTCGTCCCCTTGCCCGCAAAAGAGGCAGTAGTTCCTGCATTGAAAGTCCCTGTACCCGTGTTGAAAGAGGAGGTTAGATTAGACCCTGTGGAATAATTGAAAGACGTATTGACCGACACGCCGATAGGCAAACCTCTATTTTGCACTCCGATATTGTTCTGTGCGTTAAAAAGGTCAACCTGAATGGTAGTGGTATTTTTGTTCTCCACAAAAATGATGTACGGGTCACTCTTTAGGGTGTCATAAAATTGACGTACTCGCGCCAAAATTGGATTGTCATGGGCAATCGCAAATTGTGTTCTTTGTCTAATCATATAACCATTCTATTTGTTGGGTACAAAAATAATTCGAGTATTGTTTCAGGGGGGATTGTAAGCGTCAATTCGGTTGACCCATCAATATCATTGATAGATGAAATGAGTCTTTGATTGGGGCGTATGTAGGGGCTATTTGCCAAAGCAATTTCTTTTCTATCACGATTGCCCGTAGCATCTTTTACGGAAAGAAGGATGGGGTTTGTACCTATTTTGGCGACGTTTTCAGATTGAAGGAGGATATGGTCAATTCCAAGTGGTGTGAAGTTTGTGGTGGACAAAATTTCACCATAAGAAGATGCGTCCGAACTATCAGAATTGTTGAATCCTGTTGTGATTTTGGTCAAAGGGAACCTGTCCGTACAAGGAAAAGTGGTGGTATTATTAACAAGAATTTCGACAATATCATTGCCCCTAATTTGTTCTGAACTTACCACCGAAAAAATAAATCGCAAACTTGATGAAAATCCCTCAGCCGTTGCAGAAACATCCGCTCTACTTGAGTCAAGTCGATAAACAAAGGGGTTCTCAATTCCTGCATAACCACCTGATAAGGTTTTTGCCGTATTGGTTACTACATCTGCATTTAGCTTAAAAGAGCGGGGTGTCCCTCCCCCTGATAAAACAAGGCTGAAATCAGTTTCATCTCGGAAGCCAAGCAATGGCGCATTTTGATAACAAGAAAATGTTTGCGCCGTAGGCATTTCATAAATGGCTTCTGCATTGGCAACCACCCCATCAGGTAATCCCTTATTGATTGCCGTTAAATTCTCTTGTGCATTGAATAAGTTTACCTCCGATTCAGTCGTGTTCAAATTGCTCAAACTCACGATGTACGGCATTGCGCCCATCGGATTATTCATGCCCGCGTAGGTAAAATAGGGATTGTCAAACATTTCAGCAATTTACGAAAATTAGGGAGTGGTTTGGAAGTAAAGCATGATTGACATACCTTGTCGCCGACAACACTTAATAAACCCCAAAACTTCGTCTTATGCAAGACTTGGAAAATGCTTTGCGGTTGGCAGAAGCCGCGTATGGACAAACCCCCTACATTGAATACAAGGGAGGCTCCTTTCACTACAAGTGTCATGATGATTTTGTATCAAAAGACAACCTTCAAGACATTGTAAATCACATAGAGTCAGGTTTGTTTGAAAGGTGGAAAAGTAACATCTTGGATGTAAAAAAATCCTCTTCAAATGTCAACCTGATTGGTCTCCCCGTTAAAGTAAAAGAGCGCGTAAATGTCGATGGGAACAAAACCAAGTTAGCAACCCGCCAAGAATGGTCAAAAGGTAAAGCGGGCGACCCCCGTGGCAAAACAACAAAAAATCGAAAAAACAAGCGATACTCAAAGACCCAAGTCTTGTCGTGGATGCGTCAAAGAACAAACGGACGATTTTCTTCTGAAATAATTTCATTTGAGCAATATGTTCAAGAATTTTTGACGGAAAATCGAAAGGCGGAAAGTCGTAGGAATTGGCGAAAAACCTATGGCAAAAAGAAGGATTACGACGACAAAATTTTGGCAATCCAAAAGCCATCTTCCTCTGAGTTTCATATTTGATTCCGTAGCCTCCGTAGCTTAATGGACAAAGCAACGCACTTCTAATGCGTAGATTACAGGTTCGAGTCCTGTCGGGGGTACAATTATTTTGATATGCAATACTTACACCTGTACGTCGTAATTTTCATCGCTTTAGCCTCAACTGCATTCGTCTATTGGTCTAATAAAAAGGACGCATCTTCTGACCCCAAAACCACAATAAGATTAGGTCGTCTTTTGCACTATCGAGATAAAGCCAAAGCACTTGACCAATTCATGACAAATAAGATAGATGCTAGACAACTAAAGTCGCGTTACAAAAAGATTGAAGCGGAAAAAAAATCATGGAAAAATGCCACACGGAATCATTAAGCGTATCCATATCAATCAGCACAAAATAAAGGCAAATGCCAAAAATGGTACTGATGACCCCGTAATCACTTGCAAAACGAGCAAGGAAAACATCTATGGACAAAAGGTCGAGATTTGGAATGATGGTGAAGTTGTCGCCATAATCAAATACGAGCCAAATAAGCCACTTTCCTGTGGCGCAAAGGTGTGGATAGAGACGATGGCTCATTGTGTCGTGTGGGAGGACGAAAATGGATACTATGAGGCATGAAGAAGCCATTTCATGCGATGCTCGAACGCAAAGTGGGAACTTCAGCAGTTTCACACCCTTGGCTTAATGCTTTTTTAAAATCAGAGGGGTTTACCAAAATGGAAGTTCGAGCAATTATGATAAAATACTTTCATCCGACTATTAATCGGTACAAACTAAAATCTTGGCCCGATGAGTGACAGGAAAATCAGCCAAAGCATTCTGAAAAGAATGCAAGATTACATTGAAGGAGAAGAATGTGGTTTGAAAATCAAGGCTCAATATGTAGACGGGGTTGTTTTTCCACCTTCCGATGCACAACTTCTCGGTCAATGGTTTGAATATGAATGTACAGGGGCTTTACCGCCTTACGATAGTGAAAGAGTGCCTGAACCCGTCAGACTAAAAAATGGAAATCTCTCAAAAGCGTATGAGCGCATGGAGTATCAAGTCGCGAACTACAAAGCCTTATTGAAGCATTATGATGTGAAAATCAAAAGTATAGGTGAGGAAATCGAATATGGTGATGCAAGAGGAACTACTGATATTATTGCCGAGGTGGATGGTCAACTTGCCATCATTGACCTAAAAGCGTCAGGGCTAATTAGGGACAAATGGAATCCTCTTGGATGGGAGGATATAGCGAATGCCTACAAACCCAAAATGAAGGTGTTGACGCAAGCGATTCACTACAAATACATTGCAAGAAACCTTTTTCAAACTGACGACGTGCCATTCTATTTTTGGATATTCAGCACAACTAATGAAAAAGACTATCGCATCATAAAAGCAGAAATCGACGAAGATGAATACGACCTTCACGAAAGGGTTTTGCGTGATGCCAAAGTGTATTTAGAGCAAACGCTTGAAAAAGGATTTAAGGCACGTCCTTCTATGTTAAGATGCCGTAATTGCCCGCTTGCTCATTCATGTAAAGAAAAGGTTGAGTTTGCAGAGGTTGAAAAAGTTTACTACACAAGTCAATTATGATGAATAATACGAAACACCAATTTCATAGGCTTATCAAAAAAATAGCCATGAGTCGAGTCAAGGGTTTGTACGTCTATATGTTTTTCAAAAACAAGACAATGAATGACGTTCAAAGTGAAACAGGAATTAGCCGTCAAACTTTAAGTGCTTGGAAAAAAGGTCAAAACGTAAGTTTTTCAAATCTTGAGAAAATTGCAGAACGATACCATGTTAAAACAACTTCACTAATGGATGGAAAGACCATGATAGAAGAACTGATAAAAAACGAGCCTGATAACATCATAAGAGGTGTTTATGGAGAATACCTCGCGGAATACAATTATTTAGAAGAGGCTCACGCCTGTAATCTTGTAGCGTCATGATTGAGGTAATCGTTTGTATTCTAAAAGTAGCGGTTGAATTTTATCTGCTCCTTTCACTTATTTACATTCTTCTTTATTTGCCTGAAAATTTGGCATTTCAATGGAGACACGCAAACAACAATTTCACTCACAAGGTTTCAGGCATCCTATTGACTTTAGGGCTATCATTGGTTTTTGGAGGAATTTCGTTGGCACAAAAAGTAAAGACCTATGCTCAAAAAAAATACCAAGAATACCGCGCTTGGTATCACTTGGCGAAAACCGCAAATAAACTCACTAAAACCTTACGAGATGCGCTTGACGACGAAAAAGAAGAATCGTGAGGAGATTAAAACCATCGCCTCCAATAGCAAAGAAATGTTTGAGTATGTGCTTCATATTTCAGACATTCTGATTGACCCAACCAAGCACGGAGTTGGTGAGCGTGAAATCCAATCTTTTAAAAGGGATTTGATTAATACTTTGAAAAAAATAGACTCAAATAATAACAAAATAATCGGTCGAATCGCTTGGGAAGAAGTAAGAGACGAAGCCTTTTCAACCACTTTCAAATTAGACCAATACTACGATTACCATGTCTACATCAAAAACAACGCCGTCAAAGGCTAAAAACGCAACTGCCATTTTCAAAAATCAGTTGTACGCCTACAAAGACCGCGTTGAATCTTTGCTTGAAAACAACCCGAACATCAATGTAGAGCGATTTCTTGCGATGGCTTTCAATGCCGTAAAAAGAGACAAAAAGTTGTTGGGAGTAGTTGAAAAGAACCCTGCAAGCCTTTTTGCTTCCTTATTGCTATGTGCAGAACATGGTTTATCCCCGTCACCCGAAGTTGGCGAAGCGTGGCTTATTCCCTACGGCAATGCTTGCCAATTTCAATTAGGATACCAAGGACTTATCAAGATTGCCTATCGAAACCCTGAAATCAAAAGCATAAGCGCAGAAATTGTCTATGAAATGGATGAATTTGATTGGGGCTTGGGTTTGGAGCCTTACTTGTCTCACAAACCCGCTTCGGGTGAACGTGGGTCAGTAACTCACGTTTATTGCATTGTAAAGTTTCGTAATAGTGAACCAATGTTCAAAGTAATGTCAGAGGGAGAACTCAAAGAAATTCAGCGTATGAGTAAAGCGGGTAATAAGGGCATTTGGTTCAATAAAGACAAAGACCCGCAAGGTTGGATGCTGAAAAAAACTTGTTTGAAACAACTTCTTAAACTTGTCCCAAAGGAATTTCAGCTTGGGTCAGGACTGCATTATGATAACTTGTCGGAAAGGGGTGATATGCTTTCTCTTGATGGAAACGAAATAATTGAAGTAAAAAAATCATCATCAGACTTTCATAAGCCCAATGTCTTCGCACAAGCATTACAGGAAGCGGACGAAAGTGAAATTGAGGATGTAGAGGTAACTGAAATGAAAGACCTTTTCGACTGATGCAAAAATTTTCTTACCCCACTACCCCCTTTTCAAGAAGAGAAATAAAGGACATTACAAGATTCAAATTGATTGGAGAAAGGTGTAGTGGAACATACTACACGCAACGATTGATAGAACACAACCTTGATTTGCCTCACACCAAAGAATATGGGCACAAGCATTTTTGGTCAAAGCGACAAGAGAAATATCCAAAGGACTTGCTTCTTGTTTGTGTTGTAAGAGAGCCTTACTCTTGGCTTCAAAGTTTCTTCGAAAAGAAGTGGCATCTTCCTGAACACCTGCATAAAGTAGATTTCAAAACCTTCCTTGACGCAGAAATTTATAGCGTTAAAGACAATAACCTACCAAACATTGCAGGTGCATTCGGGTCAGAAATCATGGCAGACAGAAATTATCAAACGAAGGGTAGATTCGATAATATCATGGAATTGAGACACGTCAAGTTGAATTTCATGTTCCATGAATTTCCAAGAATGGCCTATAACATGATTGTCCTTCGTCTTGAGGATTTTCAGTCCGACTTTACAAAGCCATTAAACGATATTTCCATAAAATTCGACGTGCTGAAAAGTCGGTCAGAATATCAAAACCTTGAGCATTACAAAGGCAATTCCACCTTACCAATTTTCAAGAAAAAACAACTTTGGCTTGACCAAGCGGATTACGATTCAATCAATCAAAAATTGAATATGACGTGGGAAAATGTTTTGAATTACCGAAAGATTGTGACGTGCCCTAAAACGGATTGAGTATTTTCGGGGGAAGTCCCTATGGCTTCAATTTTGTAGACGTAAACTCCATCGGAGACATAGTGTGTTTCACCATATCCTTCACCATACCATATTGAATCAGGCGAATCTGCCTCCCAAACTACACTTCCCCATCTGTTAAAGATGTAGGTTTTCCATTCAAGAAAGCATTGGGCCTTCGTGATTACCTGAAATCCATCGTTGACCCCATCGTTGTTAGGGCTAAACACATTCGGAACAAAAATAGAAACTTCATGACACTCGGATGGCCCCGCGTTTTCGTATAAACACGAGTTGTCGTCCACGCTTGCAAGAGGATTGTAATTCAGGGCCGAGGGGTCTGTACATCCGAAAATCACATACAGGCACGAGCCGTCATCTGAATTTGCTTCAGGGTCAAAATTCAGCGCATTCGCATCAGTACACCCTTCTATGATACATGACCCATCATCTGTATTTGCTTGTGGGTCGAAATTTGTGGCTTCAGGATTAGTACAACCGAAGTAAATAGGAGGTGGAGGCAACCCCCCACACGCATCCGTCAGAGAGAAGATAATTACATTGTCGTCAACATTTGTATCAGGATATGGAAATCCTCCCAAACCTGTCGTGCCTCCGTCTAATGTTTCACTATCATTGATTTGATTGATAAAAAGAACAATACAAGATTCAAAAGCACCCGCATTGATTGCTTCTTGCCAACAAGAAGTAGTACCTAATCCCAAAGGTTGACTTTCGATGAGATTAAAGGTCAAAGTGTCTCCGCTTTGAATTATCTCATCTTCCCCTTCCCCAATGTTCACAAAGGGTAAATCAAGCGGAAAGAGGAGGTCAGTATCTCCATTAGGAGAGAAACAGGGAAACGGATTCTCATCCGCAGGAATTACGGGGTCAAATGTCAGCGTCAACAAAAATTCACCAATCGAATCAGCAGAAGAACCACAATGTCCATCATAAACAATGATGGTCATTTCAAGGCTAACAGGGTCAAATCCTGCGATAGCAACATTACATTGTGCAAACCCAAATAAAGATGATAAAATCAGAGAAAAAAAGAGGATAATTTTTTTCATTGAATCAAGATTTTTTGACGTATCATCTTTCCATTTTCACTTGTAACAACGATGTAAATCCCCTTCGGCAAAACTCCTCGGTCATTCCCTGCTATACGACCCATCAAGTCATAGAATCCGACCATATCAATTTCCTTACCTCCATTTAGAACTTCGGCATCTACGTTCGGAAGGATAGTTTCAAACGTTACTATGGCGGGACACGAAGTGCCGTAATTCGCTAAAATAACTGACAAGTCGTTAAAATCAGTCGTGCCGTTTCCATCAAAATCAGTAACAAGTGGATTGTTTTCTGACAGGGAACCCATGTAAGACAACATGATGAGAAAATCGCTCACCCCCACATGGCTATCGCCATCCAAATCCCCTTCACATTCAGAAATTTCGTCGCAAAAATCAAAAGTCAGTAAAGACCCGTAATCAAGTTCGTCAGGTTCAATCAGTTCAAAAATTACTTGGTTATTGAGGCTCAATCGGATAAACTGATTGTAGTTCGCATCACAAAATCCATCATCATCAAAATCAAATGAACAAAGGCCATCTCCTGCCGTATCATAGACCTTGAAAGTGTAGCAACTTCCAAAGAGACAAAATTCGTCAACGAAAGTGCTATCTTGAGAAAAGACGGGATAATCGCCGCCAAAAGCAACAATTTGTCCATTTTCCCCTTCCAACTCCCAATCAATTTCATTTGACCAAACGTCAGGGCTTATTTCTACTTTGAGAATATTCCCATCAGCATATACAAATTGAGTTTCTGCCACATTATTTGCAAGGAACGACTCGGTTTGTTGGAATGAAACATTTGCATAGATGGTTGCTGAAGCCAAAGAGGAAAATTGTGTTGTGTGCGTATAAGTTTCACCCGCCTGAAGTGAAAGAGGAATCAATGCGCTTGTTTGATTTACTCCATTCGATAAAGTCAAGGTGGGATTTGTCAATTCGGCAAAACCAAAATTTGCAAGGGTAGTAGTAATGTCGAAGGTTGTTTGGCAGTTAGGGTTAGTTATTGCCATGTTAGAGATTCCCCCATCAATATCGACCACGGGAATACACCCAAGACTGCTCGTGTATCCATTTCTTTTAGACCACAATTCTTCTCTCATGCGTTCCGTTTGCCCTTGCGTGAAAGTATTTCGGCAAGTTTGAGAGGTGTAATCCATGTAGTTGTTTACCTGTGCATCAGCGCAATTACTTGGCGTACATCCATAATTGGTGGTTGTAGGAGGTGTGTCACACACTTGGTCGCCTTGGGTTTCGCAATTTGTTTCAACGCAAGTGCTTCCCCCAAGCCCAAAAGTGTGTAGGAGATTAAAATTGTGACCTATCTCGTGGGTAATTGTTTTGTTGAGATTACCAAATTTGATATTTCCCGTAGTTCCAACAACATTGTACAATACAACAGGGCCACCATCACATTGTAAATCATTGAACCCAACGTAAGAAAATCCTTGGATACCACTCTCTCCATTATTTCCGTCTATTTCGCTAACTACCCAAATGTTTAGATAATCCTCAATATCCCAACAACCATACACGTCTTTCATGTAGGTATGTGGAACGCCTTGGGGACTGCCAAATGTGCTATTTGGACTTACACCATCAAGCGCATATTCTTCATAAATCTGCTGACCTGAAAACGTGAAGGAAAAGATGAGGTCAGACGCATCGTGCCTAACAATTCCCGTAGTTGGCAAGTTATCAGGAGAGCGTGAGGCTAAACAAAATTCAATTTTAGTGTCTACCCCTAAACCATCTCCATTTGTGCCCTCTATCTTCCTGAAGTCCTCATTCAATGCCACTACACAACTTTGAATTTGCTCGTCGCTGATGTTCGTTCCCTCGCCAATTTGCTCTCCTAAATGGATAATGTGAAAAACAAGCGGCACAACTATTATCTCGGCGGTATCCAAATCCACATTTTGTACAACCCTTTGTCTCAAAAATGGATTTCGAGACTCACGGATTTCTAAAGCCTTACAAATGTCAACTTGTGCATTGGCAAGAATAGGCCAAACCATCAAAAACGCCCACAATAATTTCTTCATCAGTTTGGTTTTCAGTAAAATACATCAAATTCACTCACAATATCAATAGTTTTTGTTCCCCCTCTTGTTTGGCCTTTTATCGATAAATAATACTCTCCCGCTTGGACGTAATCTCCGTTCGTCATGCCTGACCAAGAGTCCTTCGGGTCGGGGCTAAACCATAATTCATTCCCTAATCGGTCATAAATAGTTACTTCCCAATCAAGCCAACATTGCGTGTATGTAGAAACTTGGAATTTTGTCGGATACTCGGAATCAGGCTTCCACCTCTTTTTCCAAGCAATACGAGCGTCTTCACAAATTCGGCTTGTCTCATTGTCGTATAAGCAAGTGCCTAAATTTTCGTTACAATCAAAACAATAATTGATGGCATTTTCATCAAGGCATCCACCCTTATTAACTATGTTGTCTAACTGAAATACAGGATTTTCAGGACTTACCGCCCACACAAACCCAAGAAAAAAAAGAGATAGCAAAATGTTTTTCATAGCAAGTGATTCATCACTACAAAATTAACAAAAACAGGAAAAGGGGCGCGAAGCCCCTAACCTGTGTCTATCTTGAATTGGATTAACCTTCTGCTCTATCCTTACCCTTTTGGAAGGCAAAGCCAACCACAAAAATGGTTACACCGAGCAAAGCGAGGCCAATGGCCGTATTCACAATTCCCTTTCCTTTCTTCATGTTATTTTCCTTTTTGGCGACGTTCCTGCGCTAACGCATTTTCTATCGCTTTATTTCTGTCTTGCAAGATAATACTAATTAAAGTATTTTTTTCGTCGAAGGTTAAACATTGAGTCGCCCTTGAAAACGCCCAACTTTTGAAGAGAGGGTCACTCATACACCCAACTGCGGAAACTTCTTTTTGACTTTGAAACTCGGACATTCTTTTTTATTGGTGAAATCGTTGTGCCCAAACACAGGTAAATCACCAAATACAATGCGTAAGGATTCAACAAGTTTAAGGAATGATTCTTCTTGACAAGCCGTCATTGTGTCTTTAGCTTTCAAGTCTTTATCCACACCTCCAACATACGCGATTCCAATAGAATTTGAATTTTCTCCAAGCGTGTGTGCGCCTTTCTTTTCTACGGGTCTGCCACGCTCTATCGTGCCGTTTTCATCATTTCGAATAACAAAATGATAGCCAATGTCTGACCACATCCTTGGCTCACTCATGTGCCATTTTCGTATCGTGTCAGCCGAATAATCTTTTCCCTCTCGCGTTGCGGTGCAATGCAAGATGATTTTTTTTATGTCTCTCATTACTTGATGCCATGCGTGGCAAGAAGTATTTTGACTTCGTTTACCGCGTTCAAAAGGGTCGTGAGCATCTCCTTGACTTCGCCATCGCTTTTTTCGAGACTCTCGACTCTACCCTTGAGTTTCAGAACATCAGCGTTCAACTTGACATACACCCCAATCAACCCGCCGACGAGACATAACATTTCATATTGTGTCAAAGTATCAAGCATCAGTTGTGTTTTCACAAATATAATGTTGAAAAATCAGTCCTTTATGCCGTAAAAAGATAAAATTCTTTTTTTATCGGATGCCGACCACGCTAATTCACCAAGCATCACAAGAAATAACGTCCATGACATAAACTCTGATGCAACTTGTGCAAAACCCGATGGAATATGAAAGGATGTTTTAGGTTTAGCCATTTTTATGGATTCTCTAAAGCCTCCACACGGCGTTCAAGGTCTTCGAGAAGGTCAATCATTCGCATAATCACCGCTTCTGTTGACCTGTTGGCCGAAATGTTCATTTGTTCTTTTTCTGAAATCGTTATTGGAGCCATTAGTCGCTGAATTGTGTAACGTTTATTGTGAGGTCTGTAAACTGCACCTTTCCTGAAGCAACTCCCCCAATTACATAAGAGACTTGTATGTAATCGATGGAAGGCCCGCTTGGGCCTGAAGTATTATTTCCTGCCCGAAAGTCAGGGGTCGTCCAAACCTGACTTTGAAGCGAACCATTGCACACAATGCTTGCGACGTCAGGAGTGTAGGTTTGGTTCAAAATTCCATTTCCCAACAAAGAAGAAACGAAAATCCCTCCTGTCGCGCAATTAGTTGATATTGTTGCAGTTACAGAAAATAAATCGTGAGTTCCAACCCCACCAACTCCAAGTCTTTCATTAGCACCCGCATCAGATATGGAAAAAAAAGCACGTCCTTTTTGCACCATTGTAAATGTAGTAGATGGGAAGGTAGTTGGGTCATAAATAGGAACCGTACCTGTTGCACCACTTAAAGTGGCTTGTGGCCCACTCCCTCCATCAAAAATAGAAACAAGACCATTTGTTGTTCCCAAGGCAACTGAACCTGTCGCAGTAATAGGGTCAGGCGTACATACAATGCCTGTCCCTGCGGCGACTGACGTTAGGGTTCCGCCTCCGCCTCCGCCTCCGCCTGAACCACTATTGAAACCAAATGAAAGTGATGATTGATTTGACATTTATCGTTTTATCATAATTCCTGTACCAAGCCCTATTGCATACCAAAATTTACCTGTCTCCCAAAAACGTTTTTTTTCTTGAATCTGATAATTTTGAAGACCTTGTATTTGAACGTGCGGATTGGTGTTTTTTACCTCCACAAAATACGTCTTTTTCGACAAGAAATTTTTTCGCTCCCATCTATGGGAAAAGGTAATATCATTCAAAAAGCTGATGTCTTCTATCAGCGCAAATTCAGGATTAACCTTACCTCTGATTGAATAAAATTCGCTTGTATCAGAGAAAGAGTAAATCGGCGCAGAAGAGCCGTCCATAAACAAGGTGTCAATGCTGACAACGGGAACAAACACGCTATCAATTTGTGTTCTTGTAATGACCTTGGTTTGCGCCGTGGTATTTTTCAGAGAAGTGAAATCTTGTAAAAGAGAATTGTACTCATGCTTTGCGTCGAGCAATAGGATTTCTTGCCGAGCCGATACCGCGCCTAACGAGTCCACGCTGACCACATACCTATCCTTTTGGGTTTGGAGTGTTTCTATGCGGTCTAAATGCCTTTGGAAGTCACGTTCGTGTTCAAACTTCTCTATGCCCCACAAAAGAAATAAAAGCACGACGAGGGCAAACCCCATTTTTTCTTGGATTTTGTGCTTCCATTTCATAACAAATCATTGTCTTGGGTATAGCTTTTTTTGATGGGGCGACTTGAGACAACGCCTTTTGCCGTTTGACTTCGAGACTTTTTTCTTGCAAAAGCATGAAGACGTGCTATGCCCCATGCTTGACGTGAATTGGGTCGTCCACCTGAAATCGTTGGCCTGTGGGTAGAACTATATGCGCCCATCCCTCTCCGAACCACCTTTTTCGCGGTTGGCAAGGTGATTTTTTTGGTTGGATTCGCCTTGTTGTATTCTTTGAGAAACGCTTTTATCTTATTTGTAAGCCCCTCGCTGAATTTAATTGAAGAGCGCGTTGAAGCGGATGCACTACCTCGCTTGTTGGTTTTGCTTCCGCTGATGCGTTCTTTTTTCGGCGCGAGCGTTTGCGCCGCTCCTTTACGCCCTGCTCTTTTTTTTGCCATTTCCGCCAAACAAGAAAACCCCTTCAGTTGAAGAGGCTTTCATTAATTTTTCCTCAAATCACTTCTTCTTACACTCCATGATGATGACGGCAATACCCGCCAAAATCAAGAGGTTGTGAACATTTTGTCCTCCCAAGAATGTGTTGGGGTCTTTGATGTCTAAAAAACCTTTCATTTTAATTTATTTTTTTTGTTTTGTCAATCCTTCCGAAACGTGTTCCCCAACATTGCCAACTGCGTAGATTCCAAAAATCCACATGACTAATTGAGACCACCCGTCGAAATCTGTTTTGTCGCTGAATAAGAAAAGCAACGTGGCAATGATGAAAAGAATCAATCCAAAGAAAAGTTTTCTTCCACCGAACCAATCGTAAATATTACTCATTACTTTTTGTATGAAGATTTTGCCTTTTTCATCGCTTGCTTGAGCGAAAGGCTTGGATTCGCTTTTCTCACTTTGTTAAGGTGAGTAGTCCATTTTTGTAAGTGCTTTGGTACGGCCATTACAAAAACGGAAGAAGTTTGCTAACTGCGATAGATGCTTTTTTTTCAGAGTTTCCATGTGCCGCACTTCTGAACTCCCCCGCGTCTCTGCTAAATGAAACGGGACTGCCTGTCGCACCACGCATAGAAGCACGTTTTGCATTCACTCTATTAGAAGCCGTGCGACGCGCATTCGCTACTGCTCTTGCTCTACTTTGTTTCATAGATTTTCGTTTTTTGTAAAAATAATAAATTTACCACAAAAGTTTGTCCGCATAAAAACCTGCGCTTCCTCGCTTTGTTCTGTCTTTTTGATGACGTATTTTGTAAAGCCTACGACGCTCCTTAGCGGTTCCTTTTGGCACTTTGCCTTTGCGCTCTAATTCCATGTATGTGGGATAATCCTTCATGCCGTAAGCCCCGATGCTTGCTACTTTTTTGTCACCCTTGAAAACATCAAGTTTTTTGCCTTTTAGCTTTGATGGTTTAACCGAAACGCCAAATTTTTTTGCTTGTGTTTGCGTGTATCTTTTGATGCGGTAGGCCATTTACTTGGCTTGAACTACCACGGGCTGACGGCGACGGCTTCCAAGGATGGCAATTACTGCTACTACGCCAAGACCTGTAAGGATTGCCCAAGGGGGAATGCCTCCGAATCCCGCCTTTTGTGGTGCAGGAGGCGGGGGAAGTGGAGCAACAACAGGTGCTTGCATCGCCTCTTGTAAATTTGCAATTTTATCTTGAAGGGCTTGTAGTTGCTCTGCATTCGCTCCCTCTGCTTCCGCTAACAATTCGTCATATTTATCGACTAAATCGGCCAAGGAATCACTAATTTCGGTGCAATCGGGCATCTGCGAAAAAGGATGCGATACAGGACAAGAGTCCAATCCCACAAATGCAAATGCCGAGGAATTTCCATTTGCATTGCAAGCGGTGTAACAAATGCGTAGCTGACCCCCCGATACTTCAATGATTTCTTCTTCTGCCGTCTCTCCCTCATCAGGGTCAAAATCCACCAAATCCTCTAATAAATCTGCTATCGAATATTCTTGAGAATCAGCGTCATTGCTGAAGTTGTCTTCTTCTCTTGGGGCTTCAGCAAAAAAACCTAGTGGGCATTGTCCATTGACAAGAAATACACCCACCGCAACGCCATCGGACGTATAACACGTCCCTGTCATGGGAACCCCTTGCGAGTAGTCGTCTCTGACGGGACTCGTGCTTGTAATGTTTGGTGATGTAGTTGGTGCTTGAGCCATTTATTTTCTAATAATTAGAGCGAAGGATGCGGTTAAAATCGCAATAAAAATAACCAAATAAATTAAGTTTTTTCGCCTTTCCTCTGCCAACACCTGCTTTTTTTGCTCTTGAATCTCGCGCTCATTTTTCAAAATCTCCGCAAAAAATTGCTTTGACATCTCTCGCCGATTTTCAACCATTTGCTTGTCATACTCTACTTGCTGAAGGGTAAGACCACTTATTGCACTTTCTCGCGCCTCTTGCGAACTTCGTACTGCACCAATCGTAGAAGCCCCTGTTCCCACAATAGCCAAGTAAAGTAAAAATGCACCAAGAGACAATGGGTCAAAGTTCACAAACTCGACATCCTTCATTAGAAGACGACCCAATTTTTCATGGCTTTTTTCATCAAAAACCATATCCGACATGATTGAGGCAAGGTATCCGTTGGAGCATCCATCTTGAATCTCGTAATCAGTCCGAGAACGCAAAAAGTCAATGACCATTTCTCGGTCATCGACAATACGCAAAGCAATTAGCTTGGCAAGGTTATTTCGTAGTTCTTTTGACTGCATAAAATGCGATTCCTAAAAATGCTACAACGCCAAGAAGCAAAATAAGATTTCTTGCGGTGTTGTCTTGCGCCTTTTCCTCTTGGGCCTTGACCAATTCTAACAAAAAATCTCCTTGCGCCTTTTGTTTGGCGATTTCGGTTTGGTCTCGTACTTGCCTTTGTGCCAAATCATATTGAGCATACGTTGCAAGTCGTTTATTTTCCTCTGATTTCGCTTGAATGAAAAGGTCTGCTCCAATATCTAAAACCTTCAGTATCCATGTTGCAGGATTGGCCGCTGAAGACGTTGCACTTGCACCTGCGCTTGCACTTGCACCTGCGCTTGCGCTTGCCTCTGCCGCCGCTTGCGCTGAAGGAGGGATTACTCCGCGAAACGGAAAAATGACTTCGGATAATTTTTTGACAAAACCTTCGTCTAAAATGTTTCGGGATACTGC
>TARA_B100001057_G_scaffold250978_2_pt1 | contig 26746 bp, 18 predicted proteins | sample TARA_B100001057 | Tara Oceans TARA_B100001057 (sample SAMEA2621839) | marine metagenome | biome: marine biome (ENVO:00000447); feature: surface water layer (ENVO:00002042); material: "saline water (ENVO:00002010), including plankton (ENVO:xxxxxxxx)" | depth 5 m
CCGTCGAGAGAAGCTTGCACGCCTGCGCGAACTCGGCATCGATCCTTTCGGATGCAGATTCGAAACCGATACTACTGCTCTCGAACTCAAGGAGGCTTTCGTGGATGATCAAGCAGTTAGATTGGCCGGCAGGATCCTCGCTATACGAGACATGGGTAAATCGGTCTTCTTTGTCATCGGTGACGTGCACGGTCGCATTCAAGGCTACTTGAACAAAAAGGGAGTTTCCGAAAAAGACTGGGAGGTCTGGCAATTGCTCGACCGGGGAGATTGGATCGGAATTGAGGGAGTCACCTTCACGACCGGGAAGGGTGAGCCTACCGTCAAAGTGGGCTCCCTGCAGGTCCTCTCGAAAGCGCTCCGTCCCATGCCCGACAAATGGCATGGAGTTGCCGACCGGGAGATCAAGTATCGCAAACGACACCTAGACCTCATGGCGAATCAGCGGAGCGCTGATCTTTTTGTGCTTCGGTCCCGCATGCTGGCCGAAATCCGAAATTTCTTCCATGAGCGGGACTTCCTCGAGGTCGAGACGCCCATGCTTCAGGACGTGGCAGGAGGGGCTGCAGCCCGACCCTTTGAGACCCACCACAACGCGCTCAATATGCCCCTTACTTTGCGTATCGCTCCCGAGCTCTACCTCAAAAGGCTCCTTGTAGGAGGATTTCCCAAGGTTTTTGAGTTAAACAGAAACTTCCGCAATGAGGGGATCTCAAGGAGGCACAACCCCGAGTTTACCATGCTGGAAGCTTACTGGGCATTCGCAGATTTTGAGAAAATGGCCGAACTGGTCGAGGAACTGGTATGCTCACTGGCGGAAAAGTTCTTTGGTACTCTGCAAATCGAACACAAAGATGAAGAAGGTGAAGTGACAAGAACTATCGACCTCTCGCGCCCTTGGAAACGTCGTCCATATCGCGAACTTGTTTGTGAAGCAGCTGGCACAGACTGGTTTGATATCAGCCCCGACGAGCGAAGAGCTCGTGCCGAAACGGACTTCAACCTCGAAATTGGAGCAGAACTCGAAGATTACGAGGTCACTCAGCAAGTCTTTGAGAAACTGGTCGAGGAGCACACCTTCGACCCCTGTTACGTCACTCATGTGGACGCCAAGCTGATCCCACTCGCCAAGCTCAATGAGGCGGACCCTGGCACCATCGATGTCTACGAACTCATCATTAACGGTCAGGAAATCTCCCCTGGATACTCGGAGCTCAACGACCCCGACTCTCAACGAGCCCGTTTCGAGGAGCAAAGCGGGGGGGAGACTCAGGAAATCGATGAGGATTTTGTCGAAACTCTCGAGCACGGCATGCCGCCGGCAGGAGGAATCGGGATTGGTATTGATCGACTGATCATGCTTCTCACCGGTGCTCCAACGATTCGGGACGTCATCCTCTTTCCCCAGCTGAAACGTAAGGACTAAATCTCTCCAAACTGTCTGCCTGGCCGAGGATCACTGGAGATCTGCCTCCCAGCCTCTGACTCTCTCAACACCGCGGTTCCACCGCGCCTTGATTCCGGAGAAATCTTCCTCGGAAGGATCAAAACAACGATCCAGCTCCCATTGCCTCTGGAAATCACCTCGATCCTTCCAAACCCCAGTGGCAAGCCCGGCCAGAGCGGCGGCACCAAAAGCGGTAGTTTCAACATGGCTGGGGCGCAAGACCTTACGCTGTAGGAGATCACTTTGGATCTGCATGAGCAGGTCACTTTTTGAAGCGCCACCATCAACCCGCAATTCGAGTAATTTCATCCCTGCATCTCGTTCCATGCAGCCAAGCAATTCAACGCATTGGAGAGCTACCGCTTCCAGAGAGGCCCTGCAGAGATGGGCCTGCGAAGTTCCCCTCGTCAGACCGAATACCGCTCCCCGCGCATACGGGTCCCAATGAGGAGCACCAAGTCCTGCGAATGCAGGAACAACAACGCATCCGCCACTATCAGCCACAGTGGCGGCCATTTCATCAAGATCGCTGGCAGTCTGTACAATTTTAAGCTCGTCCCGGAGCCACTGAAAGAGCGCCCCCGCAACGAAGATAGAACCCTCCAGCGCGTAAGTCACCTCAGAGCCAATACGCCACCCTATCGTGGTAAGAAGACCGTTTTCAGAACTGACTGCCTCCCCACCAGTATTCATGAGTAGGAAGCATCCCGTTCCATAAGTGCTCTTAGCCATCCCCGGGGCAAAGCACGCCTGACCGAAAAGAGCGGCCTGCTGATCACCGGCCATTCCCCCGATCGGTATGCCTCTCCACTCGCCTACCACACCACTGGAGTCGACTACCTCAGGAAGAATTGCCCTCGGAACCCGGAACATCTCAAGAAGAGCTTCGTCCCACTCAAGGGTATGAATATTGAACAAGCTCGTTCTGGAGGCATTGGAGATATCCGTTACGTGGACTCTCCCACTGGTCAACTTCCAGATAATCCATGAGTCGATCGTTCCAAAGCGGAGCTTTCCTGCCTCTGCCCTCTCCCGAGCGCCATCTACGTGATCCAGAATCCACTCAATCTTGGTAGCGCTGAAATATGGATCTAACCGTAATCCAGTCCTCTCCGTAACCTCCCCCTCCCTGCCATCCCCTTTCAAGCGCCTGCAGCGTTCCGCCGTCCGGCGGTCCTGCCAGACAATGGCATGGTGTACCGCCTCCCCGGTCTCTGCATCCCACAGCACGGTAGTTTCACGTTGATTGGAAATACCAATCCCTGCGATCGTCCCGCCCTCAGCCTCAGCGACTATTGCCTCAAGAGTCTCTCGCTGGGATGTCCATATTTCCTCCGGGTCGTGCTCCACCCACCCTGGCTCGGGATAATACTGGGGAAACTCCCTCTGGGCAGAGCGGATGACCCTGCCCTTCTCGTCGAAAAGCAGACTACGCGAACTCGTGGTTCCCTGATCCAGAGCGAGGACAAACTTCATTCTCCATTCAGGGGATCGCACCTCGAATCGCTTTTCAAGCTGTCTTCCCGTGAAACTGGATCTGTCCTTTTCCGCTATCACCCGCTGAGACCCCCAAGAATCCTCCAATGAGGCACACAATTTCCCTCCCCTCGCGAGGCATCCAAAAGCTGAAGAATAGGGAGGTTCATAGCCGGAAACACCGATGTTCAGTATCTTCCCTCCTGTTTCCTAATATCGCTTAACCAATAACCCATTGACCACAGCCCATCCATTTCGTCCGCTCTCAGACACGCGTCCTTGGAATGAAACATACAATCACAACACTCTCCCTCATCAGTCTCGTTCTCTCCGCCTGCAGTCCAAGCTCGGACGACGGCAAAGGAAAGGGCGTCAACTCCAACTCAAGCAACGAAACCAAAGTGGAATCCTACGGCAAACTCGCAGATGGTTCAGAGGTGAAACTCTTCACCTTCGGCAACAAGAATGGAATGATCGCTAAAGTCACTGAGTATGGCGCTATCCTCACCAGCTTGGAAGTGCCCGATAAGGACGGCAACGTGAAGGACGTCACTCATGGTTATGACGATCTGGCCGGCTGGCTTACCAACAGCTCCTACTTTGGCGCTACCGTAGGCCGCTATGGCAATCGTATTGCTGGAGGCAAATTCGAAATCGATGGCGAAGTCTATGACAAGTTGGTCATCAACAACGAACCGAACCATCTGCACGGCGGAGAAATGGGCTTCGACAAGGTTCTCTGGAAAGGCGAGGCAATCGAAGGAGGAGTCAAACTCACCTACACTTCCGCAGACGGCGAGGAAGGATATCCCGGAAATCTCGAGGTTACCGTGAGCTACACCCTCAACGACAATAACGAACTGAAATGGACTTGCACCGCCACAACCGATAAAGCGACTCCGGTAAATATTGTCCAGCACGCTTACTGGAACCTGAGCGGAGACCCAACGACTTCGATCAACGATCATATTCTCACTATTCCGGCGAAGTATTTCCTCCCTACCGACGCGACCCTCATCCCTGACGGAAGCTTGGCCGAAGTCGAAAATACCCCGTTCGATTTCAATACTGCCACCGTCATCGGAGATCGGATTGAGGCAGAAAGCATTCCCCTCCAATTCGGCAAGGGCTACGACCACTGCTGGGCAGTAGATGGAGAAGGTCTGCGTCAGGCCGCTATTCTCAGAGACCCCAAGACCGGTCGCGCCATGGAACTCCACTCCGACCAACCCGGCGTGCAGTTTTATGGAGGCAACTTCCTCGATGGAGAAACTGCCGGCAAGGGTGGAGTGAAATACGGGCACCGCACCGCATGCTGTCTGGAAACTCAGATGTTTCCCGACTCACCGAACAAACAGGACAACCCAGCCTTCCCCAATTGCATCATTAAGCCAGGTGAAACCTACACTCACACCATGGTAAGCAAGTTTTCCTGGTAACCACCTGAATCAACCCGCTGATCATCACCAGCAGAATGGGGGATCGCTAATTGCGGTCCCCTCTTTCTATCGATCCCGTCAAAATCTGAACTAAGACCGCCATGGACGCCCCAACCGTGATTTCCTTCCTCTTCTTTACCGGCCTAGTGGCGTTCCTAACATGGCGCCTGACACGGGGGCGCCTCGACAACACCGAAGAGGGCTACTTCCTTGCCGGACGCAGCCTGAGTGGCGTGGTTATCGCAGGATCCCTCCTCCTGACCAACCTCTCCACCGAGCAACTCGTTGGTTTAAATGGTGATGCCTATGCTAACGGACTTGCGGTCATGGCATGGGAGGTCATTGCCGGCGCCTCCCTTGTGGTCCTCGCTCTCTTTTTTCTGCCGCGCTACCTCAAGTCTGGGATCGCAACTGTTCCGCAATTCCTGGAAGAGCGCTATGGGCCAGCTACCCGGGCCCTCACGACCTTTATCTTCATCGTAGCCTACATGTTGATTCTTCTGCCGTTCGTCCTCTTCCTCGGCGCCAAGGGACTCGGTGGAATGCTGAACCTGGAAGAAATGCTTGGCCTCGGCGAGGTCGGAACAATCTGGGCGGTCGTGATCTTCATTGGAGTAGTGGGGTCCGCCTACGCAATCTTCGGGGGCCTCCGCGCGGTCGCCGTCTCTGACACCTTCAATGGCCTCGGCCTTCTCATCGGTGGGTTGATGATTACCTTTTTCGCCTTTCAGATGGCCTCCGGGGATGGCGGAGTCTCCGAAGCTTTTGCCAAGCTTAAGCAAGAAAAGCCCGAACATCTGCGTTCGGTAGCTACTGACGGAGGGCACTACCTGCACTGGTCTACCCTCTTTACCGGAGTCCTCCTTCTCAACTTCTTCTACTGGACCACCAACCAGCAGATCATCCAGCGCACCTTTGCAGCCAAAAGTCTGGCGGAAGGCCAGAAGGGAGTTCTTCTTGCCTCTTTTTTCAAAATTCTGGCTCCTCTCATCCTCGTTGTCCCTGGGTTGCTCGCTTGGCAGGTTTTTGCGAACAAGGGCATCGATCAGGCCAGCATGGAGCAAGGCGAGGTTTACGGACAACTCGTACGCACTGTCCTTCCAACTTGGCTGACCGGCTTCTTTGCAGCCGTCGTGATGGGATCTATTCTCTCTACCTTCAACTCGGTGCTTAATTCCAGTGCGACTCTCTTCTCACTCGGCGTTTACAAGAAAATCATCCGCCCCAATGCTAGCCAGCACCAACTCGTAATGTCGGGACGCATCTGCAGTGCTGTTGTCGCAGTGCTCGCCGTCATCGCGGCACCCCTCATCTTCCTTAATGTTGATGGTCTCTTCGAAAAATTTCAGTCTCTCAACGGGATCTATTTCATCCCACTTCTGGCCATAGTGCTCTTCGGCTTCTTCAACCGAACCGCGAATGGGGCCACTGCTGTTATCACAATTGTGGCAGGACTTGCCGCTATGGTGCTCGGCACCTTTTTCGGAGGGGTAGAAGCCCTCGACCCGGAAACAAACGAAGTCATTTCCAAGGGTTGGATGATCGATACCTTCCGCTCGGGATTCCACTATATGGGCGCGGTCTTTGCCGTCCTGCTGCTTCTCCAGTTTCTCCTCGGCGGGTTCATGAAGCGTCCTACTCCATACGTTCAACAGGACGCAAAGGTCGTCGACCTTACCCCTTGGAAGCATGCCAAAGCAGTAGGAATCAGCCTGATCGCTATCGTCCTTGTCATTTATCTGATCTTCGCATTCTAGAGACCCTCGCTCATCACTCGGCTGGCAGGAAACTTTCCTACAGAGAGGATTTTCCCGGTCCCCTATTGCAATGATCATAAGAGATACGCGCTATCACGGAATTCCTTGCTATCATGTTCCAGCAAACCGTTAACGCCGCGCCATGATCCAACGCATCGCCCTGCTCGTTTTCCTGCTTGGGAGCAGCCTTTTATCCGGTGCGGATTATCGCTTTTCTTTGGACGGGAGAACTCTCGACCCCGGTATTCTTCCCGTCGCCGGAACTCGTAAGGGTGACCTTGTTCCCGGTGATATTGGCCGGGTTGGGCCCTTCCCCTTCGTGCTGGGTCTGCCCGGACATTATCAGTTCCAGTTTGGAGGAGTCGACAAGACCAAGCTCATCTGTCGTATCGATCAAGCTCCTCCCCGGTGTGTGGCGGTAAAAATCACTGAATCTCAGCACCATACTGGCAGAAAGCCGGCTCTCCTTAATCCTCTTGCTGCCATGACAGTGGAGGAGCGTGCTCAAATCCGAGGTATCCTCATTAATACCGATGCCGCGGACTGGAATGAAATTCTCAAAACGGAAGGACTCGACTGGCATCGGACGGCCCTGAGCCTCGACTACCAATATGACGGGCAAGACCACCGCCTCCTTCCCGAGCTCCCCAGCGATTTGCGCTACCTGTCCATCTCCTGTGAGGGAGTCACGGGCTTGAAGGAGATCAGCAGTCTGAGGGAAAACAATAAGCTCCACTTTCTCGACCTGCGACTCTATGACCAGAGCGTCGATTTGTCCTCGATCTGCACCAATCCCGATCTCGTCAATCTCAGTATCTCCGGAGGCTCTCTGGAGTCTGTCAATGAGCTCGCTGGGCTATCCGGCATCAAGTTCCTCAAGCTTCGGAGAACGGAGAATCTCCACTCCATAGACTTTGTCTCCGCAATGCCGGAATTGCGGGTATTTAAAGTGGATTCCACGGCGGTGACCGACCTCCGCCCGCTTTCCGGGTGCTTGCAGCTCCGCCTTCTCTCGGCATCCAGCACCCCAGTCAAGCATCTCCCCGATGGCAGGAATCTTGCCTACCTCCGCGACGTTCGGGTCCTCGATACCCCTCCTGCTACGAGAGAAAACGAGGCTGCGATACTCCAAAAGGCAAGCCCTGCCTCTACAGTGCAATCCTCATGGGAGGACGCCCTCCGGGCCGGACTTGTCCGCGCCGACAGACTCTCCCTCAGCACGATTTCCGATCAACGGCAGCACGACCGTCATCGAGATTCCCCTGTAGAGATCCAAGGGACTGAAAACGTCCAGAAACTAATTTCCAACATGAGAGTCACCCCTCGTAACTCAGGCTCGTATCGCATGTCCAAGAGCGACTACCAGCTGGATTTCTATGAGGGGGCGAGACTGGTCGCCACCATGCGGCTTCACCATGGCAGGTTTCTTCGCTGGCACCGCGGTCGGTGGCCTGGAGATGCCGAACTCACCATACCGGCGGCCAGACCACTGTGTGATCTCCTTGCTAGTGGGGGGCACGAAGAGCCTCAGCGAGAGCTCAGACAGGCTATTGCCCGGAAGCGAGCCCGAGTGAAAAACTGGGATCCTTCCATCAGGTCCTTCGAAAAAGTGGATCAGGAATCCCCTCCCTCAAAAAATTCCATTCTTCTCACTGGGAGCTCCAGTATTCGTAAGTGGAACCTGAAAGAATCATTCCCGGGAAAACCAATGATCAACCGGGGCTTCGGCGGGTCGGAGTTGTCAGACGCCATCCTCTATTTCGATCGGATCGTCCTGCCACATCGACCCAGAGTGATCTTTCTTTATGCAGGGGATAATGACATTGAGAGAGGAAAGTCCGCTCAGCAGGTTGTCGAGGATTACAAGGCCTACTCTCGGCTCATTCGGCAGAAGGTTCCGGGCACCAAGCTTGGATTTATTGCCATAAAACCCAGCATCAAGAGGTGGCACCTCTGGCCCGAAATGGCTTTGGCGAACCGAATCATCCAATCCATTTGTGAGACCGAGGAGAACTCCTACTACATCGATATTGTCAGCCCGATGCTGAATTCAGAGGGCCTCCTGCATGGAGACCTTTTCGCCAAGGACAGGTTACATCTCAGCGAAAAAGGGTATCAGGCCTGGACCAGAGTTCTCTCCCGGTGGCTTGAGCAGCACGACCCCGGCCCCTGAGGCATCACAAGGCAGGCAACGCATCCCGCATTCAGCGGGTATGAGCGCTTCAATACGCTCAGGACAAAAATTTCTGAACTCCCTATTCGGCAGCGACTTCCATCTGTGCATACATCTCGGAAGCTCGCTGGATTTCTGAACGAGCAGGAAGCTTGCCCTCCACAATGGCAAAAGCGTAATTGACCGTGAGGGACTCCCCTTTCTTTATTTCCTTTTCAAAAAAGGATCCGAACCGTCCGTAATCACGGTAGGCGGAGTGCACCGTTCCCTTCGGATTGGTAGGATGATTTAGCTGCACCACGCTATGAGCCTTGTCCCCAAGCCAGTAGGTTTCCGCAATCCAGGCCAGATCTTTCTCCTTCTTGACGTTTGCAGTCGTGATCTCTTCTTTCGGGAACAGATAAACCGTCTTCTTTCGATCTACCTCATCCGCTGGTCTGTACTGAATCCCTGCATGCTCAGGGTCTCCCTTCAAAGCGATATCACCATAGGATGCGGTTAACTTACTCTTGAAGAAAATCACCGTTCGTGCCCAGCCCTCTCCCGGAGTCCAGACCGTCATCGTCCGCTCCTCATCAAGAATAGGCTTCTTTGCAGCATCCTGCCACTCGGTCACCGATGTAATCGACGCGGTGTTCTCCTTCGCTTCCTTCTTCTTGAAACTCTGGTGAACGATCGCGCCGTCCTTCATGTGCCAACGATCATATTTTTTTCCGTTAAACCCGATTTTGCTCCATCCGATGAAGATTCCCCGGTGATGAGTGAACTGTCCACCAGGGCCTTTTGTGATGAGGCTTTTCCCGTCGGCATCGAAGACATGGAGATACGGCTTATAAGTCGCATGCTTGGTCTTATCCGTTGAGGTATCATACTCATACATGTAGCGAACAAGAGACTTACCTCCCGATACGATATCGAGGCTCTTCCCCTCCACATCCTTGATTTCCAGCTGCGCTTTCAGGGGGACAAGGAGCCCAGTCACAAATGTCAGGGCGAGGAAAGGGACGTTGAGTTTCTTCATGCTCCTTTCTCTATACCCCGGAAGCCTACCCCCTGATCAAGCTATTCCCTCACCCCGTCCCCAAACTCTTAGTATTTAGACAGTTTTTCCCTGAAGGCGTTCGAATCAATATGGACGAATCGGCGATTCGGGCGCAACCTGTATCCCGTGACTACACGGCGCAAATTCATCACCACTACAGGTTCAACCATGGCTGCGGCCTCAATAGCCCCTGCGGCTGATGCCGATAAGGATGCGCCCCTCCTCTCATTCGGACTCATTGCTGACTGCCAGTATGCAAATGTTGATCCAGCCGGAACACGGTTCTACCGGCAAAGCGCGGCGAAACTGGATCAGGCGGTGAGCCAACTGAATCGCCATGACCTCAGGTTCTCTCTGCATCTGGGAGACTTCATCGACCGTGACTTTAAGAGCTTTACCGAACTCAAGCCCATCATAACCAAGCTCAAATCTCGACTCTATCATGCCCTTGGAAATCACGATTTTGACGTAGAGGAGGAACTCAAGTCCAAGGTTCCTGCGGAATTAGGCCTCCCCAGCACTTATTACGCCTTTCACCACGCGGGGTTCCGTTTTCTGGTCCTTGATACCACCGAAGTGAGCACATACCGCTATCCCGGCAAGAATGCTGCTACCCTCAGCGCTCAGAAAGAGCTCCGCGCATTGGCTGCCGCCGGCAAGCCTTACGCTCAGTCGTGGAACGGCAGAGTGAGTGACCGGCAGTTCCTGTGGCTCACGGAGCAACTTAAACAAGCAACTGATGCAGGAGAATCCGTTCTCGTCTTCGGTCACCACCCTATCTTACCAGAAGAGGCTCATTGCACTTGGAATTGTGGGGCTCTTCACAGGCTGCTATCCCAGTTTCCCTGCTGCAAGGCCTACCTGAATGGCCACCGCCACTCTGGTGGGTATCAATTCAAAGATGGCATGCACTACCTGACCCTGCACGGCATGCTGGATACTCAAGACAACGCTTTCTCCCTCGCACACCTCCACCGCTCATGTCTCGAGATTGAAGGGTTTGGCCGCCAGCAGTCCCGCACAATCTCGTTTCGCTAGTCACGAAACCTGCCCAGCTCCTTCCCGCCTCCAACGACGATCCTTCTCTGGAGATCAGAACCTACTTGAGGGGATGCACTGTTATTCGCAGAAAACGGCTGCTGGACTCTCGTAATCCAATCCGGTCTCGCACGTAAAAGGCTTCCTCGTCATCTCTGAGAATACTGCGCTCGGACCGATTCCAGTCCTTGAGGTTCCCACTCACTTCAGCATCAAAGTGCAGTCCGTTCCCGGGACGCTTGTCAATTTGCAGCCGTAATGAGCCTCCCTCGAGTGAGGGCACCGGCATCAGGTCCAAGCCCCAAGCCGTTCCGCCAGTTGCATACTCTCTGAGTAAGCCCTGCCCGTCTCCATCGGGATCAAGAGTCACTCCGGTCTTCTGCCCGAGTTCAGACTGTAGGACCCAGCCGGTGTATTTGGAGAAGCTCAGATTATCCAGATAGCCCGTATCTCTCCTTCGGGACTCGGTTTCATCTTTTTCGTAGGCCCAGGTAAGTTTGTGCCATCCGTAAGGCAACTCCCCGGTATACTCCTGCCACCTGCTATTGCCCGATAGGGATGCCACCTCCCGCTCGTTAACCTCGAAAATAAGGAAATCATAGTCCTGTTCCGAAGAGGCGCGCCATGAGAACGATACTTCCCCTGGACCAAAGACCCATGTGCTCAGCGCCGCTCTCTCGCTGTCGCCCACTCCAGAAGCTGCCACTGCAGATTGCCCATCCGCAGTCTGATCCTCCTGTGAGATCCATTCACCTGAACCACTCGTCTCCCAGGCCAGACCCCAGTCGGGTCCATCAGCGGAGTAAGCCGCTGCACCCACCGGAGAATCGGGCATGACTTCGAGAGTCGCAGGGATGGTCATTTCCTGTCCGCTTTGGCCGATGGTGAGATCAAAATTCACGATCCCGGTCGAGACCGGCGTGCCTGTTATTTCACCCCGGTCGTTAAGAAGCAGCCCACCACCCAACCGCACGGGAGAGAACGTGGCATTCCCGGAGCCAGAGTATAAGGGATACTGGTAATCGACGGGTCTTTCGGATCGCACTCGCACATACGGGGGATCCATCAGAAAGGGCATACTCCGCGAGGCCAGTTGCAGATAATCAATCCATCCCCGGTCTGCGCCTCCGAGAGAACTCGCATCCTTACTGTAGGACCAACGAACGGTGTGACTCCCGGGTGGAATCGCAATAACCCGGTATTCCCAGTCTCTCTCACCGGATAGAGACCTTCTCAGCTCCCCATCAACTGAAAGACTGAGGAAATCATACCCTTCCTCGCTCGACACCTTCCACCAGAAGCCAAGGTAATCCGGCCCATCGACAGCCACTTCCAGCCACGACTCCTCTCCGTCCTCTACGCCCCCACTCTGCGCACGGTTGTTACCGGCAAGAGAGTCCCCGCTGGCCTCGATCAAGAAAGGCGCAGATCCCCCGGAACGTAACCGAAGGCCCCCTGGGGAGTCCACCGCCTGTGAAAGCGTGTTCGGGGTAATCAGAAAACGCACGACCCCGGTTTCTGATCCTGCTTCATTTGCCACTCTCACTCTTGCCACATAATCACCGGCAACCGAGGGCAGCCAACTGATCAATCCTTGCCCGTCGATTTGCATTCCCAACGGAGCCTGAGTCAACGCGAACTCCGTGGGGGTATTCCTGACTACTACCGCAATGTTTACATCCTCTCCAACGGTCCCCCGCACTAACGAGGGGCCTTCCAGAACCGGCACGATAAAATCATCATTTCTAATAATACCCCAAGCCTGACCACCACTGAGATTGACCGGAGCATCTCCCTGAGAAGACAGCACTACTCGAAATCGTTCATTCTCCTCAGCTTCGGTATCTCCATTAATCGAGACCGAAAAAGTCGCATTCAAGCGGCCCGCTGGAATCGAAACCGCCACATCGGACGCCTGAACGTAGTCACTCCCAGCCACAGCCGTGTCACTCTCGGTGGAATAGAGAAAAGTGGCTCTCTCTTCCAGCGGCTGGCTCAGGCTGATTGTGAACTGAAGGTTTCTTGTTCCAGAGTCCCCCTCTGCCACCTCGACACTGGACAAGACAACCTTGGCCTCTCCCAGCGAAAGCCCATTCACGGTCAGTGCGCCCGTTCCATCCGGGTCAAGCCAGTCCCGTAACCTCGACCCTGAGGAACCTCCTCCTTCCCAGCCCTCGGAAAACTTGCCGTACCAATCAGCATCATCATTTCCACAGGCTGCGTCACCTCCACTCAACTGGCCTACCATATGGCCGTTCTGGTCGTAAATCGGAGAGCCCGAGGACCCTCCCTCCGTCGTCCCATGGTCCCAGTCAATAATCATCCAATGGGTGCCATCAGGGCTACTGACCGAACTGTAATCCCGTGTGGAGCGCAGAGCGTCAAAGTCAAAGCTGATCCGCTTCTCTGAAGTAGCAGGAAAATGAACCCCTACAGCCATTTCAGGTATTTCTCCAGTTCGCGACCATCCGGCAAGATAGACCTCGTGCTCAGGGTCAATCGGATCGTCGAGCTCGACGAGAGTCATATCAGCGGCGGTGTAACTGGCCCGCAGAATAGCCCCACTGTTGAAATCACTGAGCGGCCCATTCCCATCTCCACCATTCTGAATACTCCCCGGTGTTCGGCAGGAGCTGTTCTCATGGTTCCAGTAAACCACCATGCTGGGTGCATTCGAGGAAGTTACTCCACAATGATCAGCAGTAATGAAGTATGGGATCCTATCACCACGCACATTATTGACCGCGCTACCTGAACAGGTGTCCTCACCATTGAGGGTATAGGCCCCCGCAGCCCGGATCTGATCTCGATATTGATCGATCGCTGGGCCCACTCCCGACTCGGCAGCCGAGCAAACAACATCTATATGGCAGTCCCCCTCAGGCGCTTCATTACCAATTTTCAGCGCACCCGCTGCGAAGCTCAGGGCACGGAATCCCCTGTTAACCGAGGTAAGCTCCAGCTCGACTCTGCCTCGCTCATCATTCGGCAGTTCTAATCGCAAATCGATCTCTGAAGCCGCAACAACTGGAGTCCATAATTCTCCATGACTCTCATTATCTCTGGCAGTGAACGGCCTTACCAGCAACTGCCCCCCGACTCGCAGCTCCAGACGCGCATTTTCTGGCAGAAAGAAACGGGAGAAGCCCAGATTCAAATTCACCGCACCTGGAGCTTCGATTCGAAAGCTCCACTGTGCTTTCCCGTCACGGACTTTCCACTCACCATGCTCTCCCGGGTTAATGTTAACCGGCAATCGTTTGGCAAAACGAAGTGGATGCCCTTTGCGGAGAGGATTTTCCCGAAGAAGCCTATCCGAGTCAAAATTCGGAAGCCTCAGTATTGATTCGGAACGACTTCGGGTTGACTCCGTCTTCCGTGCCGCATTCAACTGCGCGCCCTGGTAGAGGATCTGCTTTTTATCCTTGGTAGCACCCTCGTAAAAAACGGATGCGAGACTCTTTTTCTCCTGAAGTAAAAGTACAAATGCGGTGACGACCAACAGCAGCGCAGCTCCAACCCATATGACTGATCGTCTTTCCATCGTCATCACCTAGATTGCCACCGCGCCCGGGCGACGAAAGCGAAAGTTTTGAGAAATGACGAGCGTGAGATTCGGTTCTGCCTTGCCAATCCCAAGCCCCCGTGAAGGAATTCGAGTCATGGCAAGGACACTTCCTGCACACATATTTAGACTTTTCCTGATCTCTCAGGGACTACTCTCTCTCGCGGCAAGTCCAGAGCGCCCGAATGTGGTCTTCTTTCTGGTAGACGATTTGGGGTATATGGACATTGGCGCCTATAACCCGAACTCCTTCTACGAGACACCAAATTGTGACCGCATCGCGGCGGCGGGATGCCGCTTCACCAACGGTTATGCCGCCAATCCAGTCTGCTCGCCCACGCGGTATTCCATCATGACAGGTCTTCACCCTTCCCGACCTGACGCGACGAACTTTTTCTCGGGGCGACGAAGTGGCCGCTTCCTGCCCGCTCCCCTTCATGATCGAATGGATCTCGATGAGGAAACCCTCGCTGAAGCATTCCGAGAGGCTGGATACAAAACATGCTTCGCTGGAAAATGGCATCTCGGGCCCACCCCTGAATTCTGGCCAACCAAGCAGGGCTTCGATGTGAATTTCGGAGGTCACAGCCGTGGAATGCCCCGCAGTTTTTTTTCTCCATATCACAATCCTCGCCTTCCCGACGGGCCGAAAGGAGAGCACCTCCCGGAGCGTCTGGCGGAGGATTGCGCTCAGTTTATCACCAGCCACAAGACGGAGCCCTTTTTTCTCTACCTGTCATTCTACTCGGTGCACACCCCGCTACAGGGCAAGCCCGACCTCGTGGCAAAGTATCGGGAAAAATTGTCCAAAATGCCTCTCGCCGATGGAGAATCTGCCTTCGGCTCGGAAGAGCAGGTCTCGCAACAGCAAGGCAAGAACGGGTCCACGCGTAAGGTACGTATCCGCCAGCGGCACCCAGTCTACGCTGCGATGATGGAATCCATGGATAATGCAGTAGGCCATGTTCTTGACTCACTTGAAAGAAACGGACTCACAAAAGAAACCATTGTCATTTTCATGTCTGATAATGGCGGACTTTCCACCTCGGAGGGCAGCCCAACTTCCAATGTCCCGCTCCGCGGCGGCAAGGGGTGGCTTTACGAAGGCGGAATCCGGGAACCCTACATGATCTCCGCTCCCGGCCTCACCAACCGTGGAACGGTTTGTCATTACCCGGTCACATCGATGGACTTCTACCCTACCTTGCTTGACCTCGCTAACATTCCCCTCAAACCAAAGCAGCACCTCGACGGGAAATCTCTTGTACCACTACTGCGAGATCCGGACTCTTCCCTTCCCCGAAAGTCGCTGCACTGGCACTATCCACACTACTCAAATCAGGGAGGATTTCCCGGCGGGGCGATCCGGCAGGGCGACTACAAGCTGATTGAAAGATTCGAGGATGGGAGAGTGCACCTTTTCAATCTCGCAACTGATCTGGGAGAAAAGGACGATCTGGCGGAAAGGCAGCCCGACAAAGTCCTTACAATGCGCAAGGACCTTCATGAATGGTATCGCAACGTCGATGCTAAATTTCTCCGGCAGAAACCAGGTGGACCAAGGCCTTGGCAGCCTTGAGGCACCAGTGCAAGCGCTTCCTGGCAACACACGGGGCTACTCTAGGTCCATTACCAAAACTCGTTCCCACCAATTCTTGAAATCCTCCACGAACACCATGTGATGCGGATCGTCAGCCTGATAGGCATGATGATCCTCCATCGTTGCGAACTTGAACGAGAGAGCGTAATCCCATGAGTGATCGGTCACTGGGCGCTCTTCGGTCGCGGCCGGTTGCCCCCAGAGGCCACTCTCAAGAGTCTTTGACTCCGTAAGCTTGCTCATGCCTGCCTCGAATTTCGAGCGATCCGACGGATTGTCCCGACCCTGCTTCAACCAGAAATACACGTGATGCTCCATGAGTGGGAGGGTTAGCCTGTCCCTCCCCGTGGTAAAAGGGGAAAGATTTAGATGATCCTCTTACACATTTTCCAATGTGGAATATTCACCTCGAGAAATTTCTCTCCCTCTCGGGCGAAACCGAGCTTTTCGTAAAACCCCAAGGCCGTCTCCCGGGCATGCAGTTCAATGATGGAGATATTTTCTCCGGCAAGTACCTGCTCAACCCCACATATCAAGCGCCGACCCCATCCGGCACCCTGACAATCCAGATCGACAGCCATCTGCCGCAGCTTGACCACCCCCTCGCCCACCGAGCGAATGACAAGGCAGGCGACAATTCGCCCTTCTACTGAACACCCGAAGTGACGCTCCTTTTCCTCCCATGACTTCTCCTCCTCCGTCCATTCCAGATTAAGTGGGTCACGCAGGATTCGCTTCCTCAGAGCCAGCATGCCACGATAGGCCTCTGATCCAAATCCTGTCTCTTTTACAACCATGGCCGAGAAGTGCTGCCTTCCAGATTTCACTGCCCTCCATTGATCAATTTCTTCCACCCCACAGGCTGAGTCCAGGCCTGCTCCTTCTGCCCATCGTAGGAGGGGTTTGGATGATCCCTTGAAGAGGTCACCCTCGCACGAACATAGAGTTCGTCTCCCCGCAGACGGTAGACTGGCTGAAGGGATTCTGAAACGGCCAACTCCTCCCCCACAGCAGCCTCTTGACCGCTGCGGGTGCCGATAAACTGGGTTTTGTAGACTACCCCGGGCTGCCCCTCGATCTCCAATTCGATGATGCCCGCCCGGAAGGACACATCCTGCAGCGTCACTCCGGAGGATCCATAGAATTCGCCGCTCTCCAGCGCCTTCATAAGAAGATCCGCCTCCAGGCGCTCCGCCTTGACCATGATCCAGCCGCGTCCAGGAGAAACGTTACCCCCGTGATACTCGTGTGAATCATCGGTCGCAATGCCATACAGAGGAGCTGCCTTCAATTTTCTGAGTCGGATAGCATTCGCCATATCCCAGAGCTGCTCGTCCCCGGGGTGCGTTTCATCACCGAGATGATTAATCCCCGGATGGCCGTTGTAGACCTCGAAAAACTGCTCCTCAACCACTTCAGCTAATTGCTCTGCGGTGAACGAGAAATGAAAATTCGGGTGGTTCAGGTGCGCAACAATGGGCTTCCCGAGGCGCTCCGCCTGCTCTCGAACCATTCGGAGGTTGTTCCGCATGGTATCGACCACGGAAGTCCCCTTCTGTGGTGGAATTAATTCCTCAAGATTCAACGCATTAATATGCACCTGATGCCTCTCGAACCGATCAGTGATTTCTTCTGCCTCAACGAGGAGAAAGCGCCCCTCCTCCTCAAATTCGGATCGCAGTTCGTCGAGTGTTCTCAGGCGAACCTCCTCAGCGCCCTCTTCTCCTCGAACCTCTACCCAATCCTCACCGAATCGCTTACGATACTTTTCCAAGGCAGAAGGCCCGTCACCTTTCTGGCGACTCTTGATCGCCGTGCTCTTCATCCACTTTTCTCCCCGGCTCAGAATATTATGGTCCGAAAGAGCAAGAAAATCATACCCCTGCTCTTTATACCAATCTACTACCATGTCGGGAAAATCATTCCCATCGCTCCACAGTGTATGAGTATGAGTATTTCCCTTGAACCATAGGAGGGAAACCTCTGTCTCTTTTTCCTTCAGGGCACGGGGCCAGAACAGTGCGGCCACGAGGCCAAGCACAACAGCTCCCAGCAGCAGATGATATTTCTTCATATGACTGGGCCAGCGAATTGTTTGTGCGTCCGCGAGACTTTAACTCGCATCACTTTTTACGCTCCTGAATCTTGCGGGACTCCTCCTTCCCAATCTCCCTGACGAAGACGTTACGCCAGCGGATCTCACCTCCATGCGTCTGTAATTGAATTGGTCCTTTTTCAGGAAGGGTCCCCTTCTTATCAAAATAGTTTTGTAATCGCGCATGATCGACCACCAGCTTTCCATTAAGATGAATGGTCACAAGATCCCCCGCCATGATGATACGGAAGCTGTTCCACTCTCCAAAGGGCTTATCAGCGCGCACAAGTGGATCCTTCCCGGGCCAACTCTTGGGATTGTTCCAGAGGCCTCCTGAACCCTTGTCGGCCCCAATATCCCACTTTCCCCCCTCTTTGGTGGAGTCCCAGATCTGAACCTGCGGAATGCCACGGAGGTAGATTCCACTATCCGCTTTGGCCACTGTCTTGTATTCGAGCAGCAACTCGAAATCGCCATAGTGCTTCTCTGTGCTGAGGTAGAGTCCGTTGCCATCGTTGACCAACTCCTCATTCTCTACACTCCAGTGCTTTCGAATATCCAGCAAGCTCTTGGCTTTCTTTTCGGCGAGCTTTTCCGGACTAAGCGCCATCCATTTAGCTGGATCCTCAGTTCCAATTCCCCACCATCCCTTCAGATCCTTGCCGTTAAAGAGAGCAGAGAACCCCTCAGGGGGCCAGGCTCCCAGATGATCATCCGCGACAACAGGGATTCCGGCAACAAAAGTGATTAACAAAAAGGCAATGGGCGCTTGAATCAATGTGGTTTTCATAAGGAGAAAAACGGATAACCCGCACATTCTAGCCCCCGGACTGGAAGTGGCTATTGCAAAATCTTCTCTCGCTTACTATTTCTGCACTAATGCGTTCCCTCCTCCTGCTTCTCTTTCTGTGGTCATCGCTCTGGGTTCAATCCTGTATAGCACGGCAACCCAATGTTGTCCTCATCATCACTGACGATCAGGGATATGGCGATCTCGGCTGCAATGGTCATCCATGGGTAAAAACCCCCCATCTGGATAAGTTACATACCGAGGCGGTCGCATTAGATGACTACCACGTAGCCCCTACCTGCTCTCCTACCCGTTGTGGCTTGCTTACCGGACACTGGACCAACCGTACCGGGGTCTGGCACACAGTGAACGGTCGGTCCATGTTGCGGGAAAATGAAATTACGCTTGGCCAGCTCCTCAAAGATAATGGGTACCATACCGGAATGTTCGGCAAATGGCATCTTGGGGATAACTTCCCCTACCGTCCAGAGGATCGGGGTTTCACGGAGGTCTATCGCCATGGAGGAGGAGGAGTGGGGCAAACCCCGGATCTCTGGAATAACAATTATTTTGATGGCCGCTACTGGCATAACGGCAAGATCGTCTCCGCCAGGGGATTCTGCAGTGACGTCTTCTTCGACTACGGCATTCAATTCATCCGGGACTCCGTCCGCGAGGAAAAGCCCTTCTTCGCCTACATCTCGACAAACGCCCCACACGGGCCCCTGCATTGTCCTCAGAAATACATGGATCTCTACCCGGGACGCAGTAAGGCAGAGCAGGCTTACTACGGGATGATCTCGAATATTGATGATAACGTCGGCCGGACCCGGCGTGCTCTTGAAGAACTGAAAATAACCAACAACACCATCTTCATCTTCACCACCGATAACGGGACGACTCTCGGCAGAAACATATTTAATGCCGGAATGAAGGGCTCCAAGGGAAGCGAGTATGATGGGGGGCACCGGGTTCCATTCCTCGTCCACTGGCCCGCTGGCAACCTCAACAAGAAACAATCCGTCAACACCCTCACATCCTTTGTCGATATTGTTCCGACTCTCCTTGATCTTTGTGGAGCCAGTAAGATTCCCCCTGCCCTCAAATTCGATGGAATTTCGATCAGCAAGCTACTCAAGGAAGGTGATCACAAGGACTGGCCGGATCGATTTCTGATCACAGATTCGCAGCGGGTCAGGGATCCCATCAAGTGGCGAAAGTCATCCGTGATGTCCGAGCAATGGCGACTGGTAAATGGCAATGAGCTCTATCACATCGATAATGACCCCGGCCAAAAAAAGGATCTTTCCGCGGACAACCCCGAGCAGGTCAAAAAGATGCGTGCCTTTTATAACGACTGGTGGGCCGAACTGGAGCCGACGTTTTCCCAAACCACTGAAATATACCTTGGGCATCAGGAGCATCCGCGCGTCTCACTGACCTCCCACGACTGGATCCAAGAGCAGAACCCACCTTGGAATCAGGGTCACATCCGCAGAGGATCCGGGGCTCAGGAGGGAAAGCATCGTGGCCACTGGGCGGTTAAAGTCCTCAAGACAGGGAAATATTCCTTCGAGATGCGCCGCTGGCCTGCCGAAGCAAATATTCCGATCAACGCAGGCGTTCCCGCCCTCCCCAACGTTCCCGGCTCGAGCAAGGCCTTTAGCACCATCCCCGGAAAAGCCTTCGACTTTGAGAAGGTGACCCTTCGTATCGACGGCAAGGACATTGCCTCTGCACCCGTGGGAGATTCAGAGAGCCACGTAAAGCTCACCGCAACACTCACCGCTGGATCACACCGCCTGTCTCCTTTCTTCACAGCGTCTACCGGCGACCAGCTAGGGGCATATTACCTCATCGTCGAACCTGCGCCTTGAACAGGTTATCGACGTAGAAAAGGGCAGTCTGATCCTCCTTTATTCACTTTGGCGAAATGACTCGGCATCCTCCTACGTATCCTGTTACATACGCTACCCACTCTTTCACCAGACCTGGTCAAATTTAGACTCTTCAAGGCAATCCAACCCGGAACACCAATCATGATCACACGTATTTTTCTTCACTCCCCCGCCCTCAGCGTGACAGTTACTGCTTTTCTGTTCCTTATCCCCACAAGTGGATTGGCGGAAGACACCCCAAAGGTGCATGAGAAGCAACTCCTCGAGGCTCTCAATCAAAAGAAGACTCAGGCGCTTTCCGAAGCGGAGGAGGCTCAACTTCTCATCGCAGGGTATGAAGAATTCCTTGGGGACCCGGAACTCAATCCGGAGGAGCGCCCCGAAATCCGAAAAAGCCTCATCAAGGAAAAAGCCCGCTACAAGCAACACCGGTCGAAAGCCGGAAGAATTCAAGTAGCCCTGCGAGAGCTTCGGCAACTTCCCCACGATCCTGCGGTAACCATATCTACCCTTAAGGCAGCATACGCCGATCTTGAAGGCCTCGCCGAAAGAGGAAAGGCGGCATGGAATGAAGTCCTCTCCACCCGGGGGAAATTTGTAGGAAATCTTGAGCGAGAGCACGAGCAACACCTCAAGGACGCCCAAGAGACGCTTCGTAATCTCAATGTGAAAGCACAAGCGACCGAGCTTCTGCTGAACTCTGTGGATCCAAATTCAGGCGATACTTCCGACTCTGAATTTTTCGTCGCACTAAAGCTTCCAGCTATACGGTCCGCGGTTGAGCGGGGGTTCCGGATTGTTGCCAATCCGGGAGATAAGCAACGGCAGGCGCAGACCACACTTATCGCCCTGATCGCCTACTCACAATATTTCTGGGATCACTACAGCGGAAAGCGCTCCCTCCTAACAGAGGACGAACTTCCCTCGGACCGCCAGCGCAATATTTTCGGTGTCCCTGATGGGAAGGTCCTCACCAGCGACATGATCACACACAACAACAGCCACTTTTACTATCTCGCTCCGAAAGCGCGCAAAAATTTTAATAAGAAGCTAGAAATGATCTGGGGAGAAAGCGCTGTATCCGTGACAACATGGAACCAGAAATATGATGAGCCGTTCGCACAAGCCTGCCGTGCCCTGGCTACGTTAAATGACGAGCACCTTGTCCCCAACCCTCAGGTTTTCTCTATCATGGAAAAAATCGAACTCCTCCTCAATGAGCTCGATCTCGTGCACAAATCCATCAACCAGCTGGACTCCAACTATCGAGCACAACTGGAAAAGGCCAAACAGTTTGGCAACGAGGCTCGCCTCTCCTCCGCACACTACAACGCAGAAATCTGGAGCAAGGAATCTGAGCAACTCATGATCGGCTTTGAACGCAGTCGGGCTCTTCTCATGGAACAACTGAAGGATTCCCGGGAAGAAGAATGGATTCCCGATGCCCGCAGAATCTCAGAGAGTGCTCTCATAATCGGCAAGGCCCAGAGGCGGTTTTATGCCGTCCGCAAGGTCAAGGACGAGCTCGAGGCCTTGCTGTCTCACCGGAAATCACGCCCATAGGAGGACGCGTCAGCTCTCTAATCCAAAGTTCCGCCCTTTGACGACCTTGCGTTGGAGGCCTTCTCCATCTGCATTTCCTTGTTTCTTACGAATTCTTGGATGTCAGGAATAAGACAGCATTCTATTCGGCCATTACTACCGTCTCGTAGATAAATTGCTTTCACTGTCGGGACAAACGGAGACCCTGTCCCCTATGAGCAGAAATTACAACGTTGGTGTAATCGGCTATGGGTGGGCTGCTGCTGCCCACATTGACGCTCTCAACAACACTTCACAAGGAAACGTCACCGCGGTGTTCTCCACCCGCAACCTTGATCCGTCGGAACTGTCATCAACCCATGGAGGCAAAATCAAAGTTTACGACAATCTGGATGAGATGCTTGCCGACGCATCTATTGATGTGATCGATATTACCTCTTACCCAAGCCAACACAAGACTCAGGCAATCGCCGCTGCAAATGCAGGAAAGCATGTTATTCTTGAGAAGCCCGTTACGCTGAATCTCGAGGATGCCGAGGAGATCCAGAAAGCTTTTGAGTCCAATCACACTCTAAGCTGCGTCTGTTTCGAGCTAAGGTTTATCTCTCAGTTCACCACCATCAAATCCATCATTGAGGAGGGACTTATTGGAGACATCCATTATGGCGAAATTGACTATTACCATGGCATCGGCCCTTGGTACGGACAATATCGCTGGAACACCACAAAAGAGAATGGAGGGAGCTCACTGCTCTCTGCCGGATGTCATGCTCTCGACGCCCTGCTTCTCTGTATGGGATCAGAGGTCGAGGAAGTGATGGCGTATAATACACAGTCTTCCAATGCGGTCTTCAGTAGTTACGAATACCCCACCACAACAACTACCATCCTGAAGTTCCGCAACGGGGCTGTGGGCAAGTGTGCCAGCCTCATTGACTGCATGATGCCCTATTATTTTCACACTCATCTCTGTGGTAGTGAGGGCAGCATTCTTGACGACAAGATCTTTTCTTCCAAGCTCCACCTACGCGACAAGGCTTGGACCAAACTGCCCATTGCTCTCGCAGATTCCGGCGATGTTGCCGATCATCCATATCAAGACCAGTTCCAATCCTTTTTTGATGTGCTCGACAGAGATGAGTCCATGCCCCTGACCAGTTATGATGACGCCCTTCAAACCTTCCGGGTTATCTTTGCCGCTGATCAGAGTGCGGCCACCGGCAGCCCGGTAAGGCTCTAGGTCATGAAAGGGTTGACACCTTAACCTTTCCCTATTCACCCGTGCGAAGCACTGCTCTTGCCATCTTTGCCCACCCCGACGACATTGAATATTTCGGTGCGGGGACGCTGCTTCTGTTGAAACAGGCAGGGTTCGAGACCCACTACTTTAATCTATCAACCGGTAACTGCGGTTCGGTCGAAATGGGCGCAGAGGAAACACGTAGAGTCCGACTAGCCGAGGCGCAGTCCGCTGCCAGCATCCTAGGAGCTCATTTTCATCATCCTATCTGTGATGACCTTGAGATCTTTTATGATCTGCCCACCCTGCGTCTGGTAGCAGGGGTAGTGCGGAAGGTAAAACCCTCCATAATCCTGACCCATCCTCCACATGACTATATGGAAGATCACACGAATACCTGTCGTCTGGCAGTCACGGCGGGATTTACGCATGGGATGCCCAATTTTGTGACTACTCCCCCTTCCGATGACATCTACCCGGAAGACGTATTTATCTATCACTCCATCCCCCACGGCCTCTGCGACCCCCTTCGCATCCCCGCGCCTGTGGAATCCTTTGTTGATACCAGTTCCGTCTTTGCGACCCAGCGCGAAGCACTTGCGGCCCATGCCTCCCAACGAGACTGGCTTGACAAGTCTCAGGGAGCCGATTCCTACCTCAAGGTCCTAGATGAAATCTCCCTCAAGGTTGGCCGACTATCGGGACGTTTCCGACAAGCCGAGGGCTGGCGCCGCCATCTTCATCTTGGTTTCTCTGCTCGCGACGAGGACCCATTGAGCACGATTCTCGCGGAGAAGTATTTCATGCGCGAACAAAACGGGCCCTAACCATCCTCTTCCAGGCCTCTCCCTGAACAATGCGTCCTCAATCAAAAATTTCTTCGTCCTGGTGGGATTACACCACCTTGGACCCATCCATCATTCGAGATGCCGCTAAACTGACTCCGGCAGATCTCCTCCAACTTTCTCGTCCTGGGTTTACGGTCACATTTTACGACTCTCTCGAGGATTTCTACCTGGCTGAGGCGCTCGAATACATCGAGGCATGGAGACAGGCCACCGCCGACAATCCGGTAGGTATCTGTGGCCCCATCGGACCGACTGAGCAACTCCCGCTTGTAGCCCGACTTGTCAATGAACTGGAAATTGACGTTTCTAATGCTCACTTCTGGGGCATGGACGAGTGGATAGGAGAGGATGGAAAGGAAGTCCCCCTGAATCATCCTCTTTCCTTCGAAAGGGCTGACCGCAAACTGTGTTTCAACCACATCAAGAGCGGTTTTCCCGAGAGCAACCTTCACTTTCCTGCTGCGGATACCCGGCGCTACATCGATTCCTGGAATGGAACTATACGATGCGCAATCATGCAGGGAGGACAGGGTGACATCAAGCACTGGGCCTTCAACGACCCCCCTCGGCGTGAAGGACAATATCTGGACTCTCCTCCCCCGGCGGAAGAATACCGCAAGCTGACAACACGGGTAGTTGATCTACATCCTGTAACGCTCGCCCAGAATGCCCGCACTTCTGGCGGTGGAAATATCACGATGGTGCCCAATCAAGCAGTTACTGTAGGTCCCGTCGAAACTTGGCAGGCCGAGAAGGTTTCCATCTGGCAGGCCGGAACCCACGACAATCCTCTCGGCCAGCGCCTTACCGCTTTCATGATATCCAATGGAATCGCCGATTCTGCCGTTCCCATGTCCCTGCTCGCAGACCACCCCAACGTCCAGTTCAACTATTTCACCGGAGGACTAGGTTCCTGCGCTGTAGAGATGCATTGATTGCCTTAGGAACTGCAGCCAGCCAAAATCTGAGACAAACATTGACCCTCTCTCGAAAGTAGGCACTTTGCAACCGACCCGTAGAGTCTTTCCGGGTCCATCGATCCCCAAAACACTCGCTAGCCATGAACCGTATTATTTCGACCCTTCTTACCACAACGCTGATGGGCACTTCGGTGTACGCCGCGCGACCCGACTGGCTTCAGTGGAGAGGCCCAACCCGCGATAGTCAGATTCATGAGTCTGCCAAGGCTTGGCCCGGCAAACTGACAGAGGGTAATCTCAAGAAGAAATGGTCGGTCGGCCTCGCCGAGGGATACTCTTCTCCCATCGTCTCGGGCAATCGAGTGATTACCGTCGAGACCAAGTCCAAAAAGAACGAAATCGTCCGGGCCTTCGATCGTGATTCCGGAAAACAGCTCTGGGAAAGCTCATGGGCAGGATCCATGAAGGTTCCATTTTTTGCTGCCAAAAACGGCAGCTGGGTACGAAGTTCTCCAGCGGCGGACGGCAAGAACATTTACATTGGCGGAATGCTGGACGTCCTTGTCGCTCTGGACATCACAACCGGGAAAGAAAAATGGAGCGTCGACTTTCCCAAGAAGGAAAAAACAACAAAACCTCAGTTCGGCTTTGTCTGCTCTCCCCTACTGGACAAGGACAGCATTTACGTCCAAGTCGGCAGCGCCCTTCGCAAGATCCGCAAGGACAACGGAGAAACGATGTGGAAGTCCCTCTCCGATGAGAGAGCAATGTTCGGCTCCGCATTTTCATCACCGGTTCGCGCTCGGATCGGAAAGCGCGACCAGATTGTGGTGCAAACTCGCATGGAACTCGCGGGAATCGCCCCGCATGATGGAAAAGTCATCTGGAAGACTCCGGTCAAAGCCTTCCGGGGAATGAACATCCTTACTCCTACCGTTATCGACGACAAGGTGTTCACCTCTACCTATGGTGGTGGCACCTTCTGGTATGGAGTCGAAACAAAGGGGAACAAGCAGGACATCTCCTCCCTGTGGCAGCATAAGGTTGAAGGATACATGTCCTCGCCAGTCGTCGTTGATGGCCTGATTTACATGCATGGACGCGACAAGCGTTTCCACTGTATCGATCCGGTGAAAAAGGAAGTCCTCTGGTCCACCGGGGAGGTATTTGGTGATTACTGGTCGATGGTAGCAAACGGAAAGCAGATCCTCGCATTAGACAGCCGAGGATACCTTCTTCTCATCAACGCCAGCCCGGAAGGCTTCAAGCCCGCCGGCAAGATCGAGGTAAGCGGCCGAGCAACCTGGGCTCATCTCGTTGTGTGCGGGAACGAAGTTTATATCCGGGACCTCAAAGGTCTCACCGCCTACAGCTGGTAGTAATCAGCAGAACGAGGCCCGTTCAGTCGAGAATATCCTCCGTCGGCTTTTTCTTCGGTGGGGGCTTCTTCCCAGGCTTCTGGTCCGGCGGCGGCAAGTCAGGATGAGGGGTAGCCCAGATCTTCCGTTCTCCGAGGTTCAGGGTGTGGCGCACAGCATCATCCGCGAAGATCCAGCCAACCGGAATCCGCTCTTGAAAGGACCGCTACACCTGACTCGATCATTTCTCGCTTCCTATCTCCAGATTGTTCGCTTTCCATTTCCTATCCTAAAGACCCGACCATGGGGCACTTTGCAGCATCATGAATACCGTACACCTCCTCCTTCTAACGCTTATTATCACTTTTGCGCCAGTCGCTACCTCTGCAGAAGGAAACAAAGGATCCATTCAGGCACCCAATATCATCATCATCATGACTGATGATCAGGGTTATGCTGATGTAGGAAAGTTCGGCGCGAAGGGGTTCTCGACACCTCATCTCGACCGGATGGCGGAC
>TARA_B100001057_G_scaffold369599_1_pt1 | contig 26722 bp, 25 predicted proteins | sample TARA_B100001057 | Tara Oceans TARA_B100001057 (sample SAMEA2621839) | marine metagenome | biome: marine biome (ENVO:00000447); feature: surface water layer (ENVO:00002042); material: "saline water (ENVO:00002010), including plankton (ENVO:xxxxxxxx)" | depth 5 m
ATAGCTACTAACATCATTAGAGAGTATATCGCATGGAAACCTCCAATAATTTTTGGTACCATTGGATCACTTAAAATCAAAGCAGCAAAAAAACCATTGATAACTAGTATTATTAACTGAACTTTTAGAGACCATGTCTTCTGCACAGTATCTTTATTAGGACTTAAAAAACCTCCAATTGGAATTGATACTATTGCCTGAATAACAAAAATTAATGCAGTAACAAGACTGAAATAGTCATCAGGATTTTCTAGGTAAATCCCTAACCTATGGCTTATAGGAATAAAAGAGTAGAGAAATACACCTCCTAGAGCAAATTTTCTATCTTATGCCACAGCTAGCCCATAAATACTTATACACAGGCAAATTGCACCTAGAACAGTTGGAATTAGTAATTCATTAGTTTCCATAAATCTTAAATATTTGGTTAAAATTTAAATATAGTTTTTTTTATAAATAATTGGATTAAATGATTGTTAATATTGCAATAGGAATGAAGAAATTAAAAAAAATTAATTTTCATCAGAGGGATGATAGGATAATATTTGATGAATCAAATCATTCTTACACTATTGATGATAGCAAAGAAGCACAATCTGTGACACAATTAATTGGCGAATATTTTCCAAAATTTGATAGAGATTACTGGGCGGGTAACGAGAGTAGAAAAACTGGTGAAAAAGTTGCTGATATATTAAAAAGGTGGGAAGATCTAGGATCTAAAGCAAGGAATGAAGGAACAAATCTTCATAATCAGATAGAAAATTTCTATAATGAAATAGAATATAAAAACTCACCAGAATTTGAAAAGTTTATGAAATTTCATGAAAGATATATCGTAAATAAATATGAGCCATTTAGGACTGAGTGGAGAGTCTTTGATGATTCAAAGTTATTAGCTGGTACTATCGACATGGTATATAAAAAATCTGATAATGAAGTATTTCTGTTTGATTGGAAAAGATCAAAAAAAATTATTGATGATGGTGGAAATATTGAGAAAGATAATCCATTTGAAAACTGTTTAAAGGGACTTGGTCATATGAGTTCAACGGATTACAATAAGTACTGTCTGCAACAGAATATTTATAAATATATCTTGGAAAAGAATTATAAATTAAACGTATCTAGTATGAACCTTTTAATTTTACATCCATTCTATGATAGTTATCATATAATTAAAGTTGAAGAATTACCTTTAGAGACAAAGTATCTAATTGATTCAATTTAAATGATAAATGAGTATAAATATTTATAGTAAACCTTTCAATCACCTGAAGAAGGATAAAGTGATGGAGCAACTCATAATTAAACTTGGAGATCAAATTGATATCAGTGATAGATATTTTAAAAACCATGCAAAGGCGATATCTGAAATTATTATTGAACAACAAATAAGTTTTAAGGCGGCTATCTCTATTAAAAAAAAATTTAATGTACTAATATCAGGGCTATCTGATAATCAGGTTATTGATATTGATAATACCCAATTAAAAGAGATAGGAATATCAGGCATGAAAGTAAACTATATCAAAAATGTCTATCACTACTTTCAGAATAATAAAATTGATTTCAAAAAATTTGAAGACAACGAAGTAATTAATATGCTAACAGAGATAAAGGGGGTAGGTAGTTGGACTGCAGAGATGTTTCTAATCTTTATTTTATTTAGAGAGGATATATTTTCAAAGAAAGATCTTGCACTACTCAACAGTATCAAAAAAAATTATAATATAGATGATCTCAGTAGTAAAAAGCTTGATTTATTAATAGACTCATGGAGACCATACAATACTTTTGCATCGCTACTATTATGGAAATCTATAGAAGAGAATATTTTCTATGAAAAATATTAACTCTCAGGAATTCTTATATTATCTACAAGATCATTAATTTTTTGAGGAGGTGGGGAAGTTAATTTAGAAATAACAATTGAGATCACGAAGTTACACAACATTGCTATTGAACCAAATCCTTCAGGAGATATACCAAACCACCATTCGCTAGAGGGAGGGACCTCACCCAACCACCCAAGCTTAAACTTTGCCATGTAATATAGCATTAGAGATATACCAACAATCATTCCAGAGATAGCACCTTCCTTGTTAACTCTTTTAGAAAAAATACCTAAAATTATTACTGGGAAAAAAGATGCTGCTGCAAGACCAAAAGCTAAAGCAACAACTGCAGCTACAAAACCAGGAGGATTAATACCAAAGTACCCTGCAACTAATACAGCAAAGAAGGATGAAACTCGTGCAATTAGTAATTCATTTTTTTGTGATATGTCAGGGATAAGAATTTTTTTAATGAGATCGTTAGAGACGGAAGTTGATATCACAAGTAATAGACCAGCAGCAGTAGATAGAGCGGCAGCTAAGCCACCGGCAGCAACTAGAGCAATAATCCACGCAGGTAAATTTGCAATTTCTGGGTTAGCTAAAACCATAATATCATTATCTATTATTAATTCATTTTCTTTTGAGTTATTATAATTTATTATTCCGTCATTATTTTTATCATTAAAGACAATTAGTCCAGTATTTTCCCAGTTTTTAAACCAATCTGGCATAGATTCATAATGTTTTTCACTTACAGTTTCAATAAGATTTAATTTTGAGAAAACGGATACTGCTGGAGCAGTAGTGTATAAAATAGTAATAAATAAAAGCGCAAGTCCAACTGATTTTCTAGCGTCTCTAACTTTTTTTACCGTAAAAAACCTTACAATAACGTGTGGTAAACCTGCTGTTCCAACCATTAAAGCAAGAGTTATACAAAAGATATCAGCAACTGACTTTGTCCCGGACGTATACTCTGTAAATCCTAAATCTTTTGACAAAGAATCTAATTTCTGTAGTAAATAAATTCCAGAGCCATCATTAATTGTAGAACCCATTCCAATTTGAGGGATTACATATCCAGTCATCTGAAAGGAAATAAAAAATGCCGGTACCATGAAAGCAAAAATTAGAACACAATACTGAGCAACCTGAGTATAGGTTATTCCTTTCATCCCACCCAAGACTGCATAAAATAATACTATTACCATCCCAACGACAACTCCCGATTCAATAGGAATCTCTAAAAACCTAGAGAAAACTATTCCTACACCCCTCATTTGGCCCGCTACGTAAGTGAAAGAAACAGCAAGAGCACAGAAAACAGCAACTAAACGTGCTGTATTTGAATAATATCTCTCACCTATAAAATCAGGTACAGTAAATTTTCCAAATTTTCTAAGGTATGGAGCTAATAACAATGCTAATAGTACATAACCTCCTGTCCATCCCATCAAATATACAGACCCGTCATATCCTGCGAAAGCAATTATTCCTGCCATTGAGATAAAAGACGCGGCAGACATCCAATCAGCAGCCGTAGCCATTCCATTTGCAAGAGGAGACACACCTTTTCCAGCTATATAGAATTCATTTGTTGAACTTGCCTTAGACCAAATTGCAATCGAGACATACAATAAAAATGTTATACCGACAATTAAGTAAGTCCAGGTTTGAACATCCATAACTAACTTTTTTTATCAAATCCATATTTTTTGTCAAGCTTATTTATGAGGTGAACATATATAAAAATAAGTATGACAAAAACATACATTGAACCTTGCTGTGCAAACCAAAAGCCAAGCTTGAACCCGCCTATATAAAAATTATCAAGAAAATTTTTAAATAAAATTGAAAAACAAAAAGAGACCGTGAACCATACTAATAAAAGAATTCCTACATATCTTAAGTTTTCTTTCCAATAATTTGTATTTTGGTTACTCAATTCACTTATATTTAAATAGTACTCATGAAGATAATTAATTTAATTCTTTTCCTTTTAGTAACAGTTCAAATTAATGCTCAAGATATTCTTAGCCTTGAGGAAAGAGCAAGAGTTATTGAGGAAATTCAAAAAGATAGATTTGATAATTTATTACCTAAACTAATGGAAGAAACAGGTATAGACATGTGGGTGATAATTACCAGAGAATATAATGAAGACCCTATAATTAAGACACTTTTACCACCTACTTGGCTGAATGCTAGGAGAAGGACAATACTAGCATTTTACTATGATAAAGATGAAAAAAATTTAGAAAAAGTTGCAATTGCAAGGTACTCTTTCGGAAAAAATATTCCATCAATATGGAATAAGGATGAGGAGCCAGACCAGATTAAAGCACTAGTAAAATTTATAGAGGAAAAGAATCCTAATAAAATAGGACTTAACTACTCTGATCACTTTGCATTAGCCGATGGAATTGTAAAAACTGATTACGAGCTCCTCCTAAATAATATGTCAAATTCATTATCTAAAAAAGTTGTTTCTGCTGAGGAACTAGCCGTTAGATGGATTGAGACAAGGACAGAAAAAGAAATGATAATCTATGATCAGTTAGTTGAAATAACTCATGGAATTATTAACGAAGCATTCTCAACTAAAGTGATAACTCCCGGAGTTACAACAACTAATGACGTGGTGTGGTGGATGAGAGAAAAGGTTAAAAAACTTGGTCTCAAAACATGGTTTCATCCAACTATAGATGTGCAGAGAAATGAAGTTAGCGATCTATATGCTTTTGACGGTGAATCTAAATTTGATATTATTTTGCCTGGTGATTTAATTCACTGTGATTTTGGTATAAGCTACCTGACATTAAATACAGATTGCCAAGAGTTAGCTTATGTGCTTAAACCAGATGAGACAGAGGCACCGGAATACCTTGTTAAAGCTTTAGATGAGGGGAATAGAGTACAAGACATATTTACTGACTTATTTGAGCACAAGAAAACTGGAAATCAGATACTTAAAGAAGCTCTAGAACAGGGAAGAAATGAAGGATTTAGACCTCAAATTTATACACACCCACTTGGGACTTTTGGTCATTCAGCTGGAACTACTTTAGGAATGTGGGATTCTCAGGGTGGAGTTCCTTTTACAGGTGATTTTCCCATGAATTATAATACAGTCTACGCAATTGAGTTAAATACAAAGGTGTTTATCGAAGAGTGGAATAAAGATATTAGAGTTATGCTTGAGGAAGCAGGAGTATTTGAGGAGAAAGGCTTTAGATATGTAAACGGAAGACAGACCGAGCTAATATTGGTTGGAGGTAAAAGAAACCACTTAGGTAATTAGAAAGAGTCTACTTCTAAGTAAGCATCAACTAATTCTTTTTCACCTTCTTCGCCTTGTAAAGCATTACCGTGCTCCATTCCAAGTATTCCATCATAACCTTTTTTATAGATGAAACTGAATATATTTTTATAATTTATTTCACCAGTTGTAGGTTCCTTTCTACCCGGATTGTCCCCTATCTGGAAGTAAGCGATTTCATCCCAACTATCATCTATATTAGGAATTAAATTCCCTTCCTGAATTTGCTGATGATAAATATCAAATAATATTTTACAAGATGGTGAGTCGACAGCTTTACATATTTGAAAAGCTTGGGGACTCTCAGTTAAAAATAATCCAGGGTGATCTCTAAAGTTTAATGGTTCTAGAACCATAACTAAACCGTGCGGTTCTAAAATATCAGATGCTTTCTTTAAGGTTTCAACTACATTTGAGGTTTGGTAAGACATATCTTTTCTTAGATCTAGATGTCCTGGAACCACTGTCATCCATTTTGCATTTACTCTTTTTGCTACTTCCACTGAATTCCTAATATGTTTTAAAAATTCATCTCTATAATCATCGTCACCACTAGAAAGATTAGGTTTTTCCCAGTATATTTTATGAGCAACAAAAACCCCCATTTTCATTCCTCTATTCACTAGAGTTTTGGATATCTTATTTTGTAGAGCTATTGATCTTGAGCTCATTCCATTATCTTCAAAAGCTTTAAAACCTAGATCAGCCATGTAATTAATTTGATCTATGGGATCATCTCCAACAGAATTTTTAAACATTCCTAAGTGTGGAGCATAGTTTAATTTGAAATTATTCTTTAACTGATAATTTGAAAATAAATTGAAGGTAATCAATGAACTGGTAGCTAATCCATATGAAAATTTATTTAAAAAGGCTCTCCTTAGCATTATAAAAATTTAAATAAATTTTGTAATTCCTGGAGTAGGAATCTTATAGTTACCGTCTTTGTCTGGCAGAGTAGGTGCCTCAGATTCCCATGATAAATTATCAGGAACTAAATTCTCCTCTGAGTTCATCATCTCCTCCCACGTTATCTTTTTTCCAGTATAAGTTGCCGTTCTCCCCATTATTGCACTCAAAGTACTTTTGGCAGCATTCTCTGTATCAGAGATAACACCTCCACCCCTTATAGATTCAAAAAATTTATCATGCTCAACCTGATATGGATTAGGGTCATCAGACGATGAATTTGGATACTTATAAATAGTAGAATTATCTAAATTTTTAATTTCTCCAGAACCGAGGACTATTGAACCTTTAGAACCCTGGAAGACTTCATCTACCCTACTCTCAGTTCCTTTCTGATGTCTACACTGACTTGAGATAACTGCACCACCCGGATAATGAAACTCAACAAAATGATGGTCAAAAATTTGTCCGTGATCTTTTCCATTTCTAACTTGTCTACCTCCCATGCCCTGGGCCTCAGAAGGGTACTCCCCTATAAACCAGTTAGCAATATCAATATTATGAATATGTTGTTCAAGAATATGATCTCCACAAATCCAGTTGAAATAATACCAATTCCTCATCTGGTACTCAAGTTCAGACTGGTTAGATTCTCTTGGATTCGTCCAGACTCCTGCATCATTCCAATACACCTGACCTGAAAGAATTTTTCCAATATCTCCAGATTTAACTTTTTCATAGAGATTAGTGTACTTACTCTGATAATGTCTCTGTAGACCTACAACTACATTTAATCTGTTTTCTTTTGCTTTCTTTGCAGATTCTAATACCCTTCGAACTCCAGTAGCATCAGTAGCCACTGGTTTTTCCATAAAAACATGTTTACCACTATTTACTGCATACTCAAAGTGTAGAGGTCTAAAACCTGGGGGTGTTGTAAGAATTACTACGTCACTTAAATCTATTGCTCTTTTATATGAATCAAAGCCCGTAAAAATATTTTTTTCTTTAACGTTAATTTTTTTTGATTTACCAAAATGATCTCTAATACCCCTGAGACTTGTATCAATTCTGTCTCTGAAGGCGTCAGCCATAGAAACTAACTCAACATTTTCATCGGCAGTTAGTGCCTGTACAACAGCGCCTGACCCTCTTCCACCGCATCCAACAACTGATAATTTTAGTTTTTTATCTTCATTAACATTAGAAAAGGATGCTAAAGGCAATGATGAGGCTACAACTCCACTTGTTATTGCAGCGGTTTTTTTTACAAAATTTCTTCGTGTTTCTTTTTTCATGGGTATATAGAATGTTTCAAGTTTAATTTATTATAAAATTTAAATTATTCCAAAACTTCTTTCTAAGAGAGCTTTTACTAATTTCATCAACTCGAACTACTCTGAACCCAATAAATGGTGCGTCTGTATTCCACCATAAACTTTTTGGAATTTGAGGATCTCTCTTTTGGAGTGACTTATCTGAAAAATATCTTTTAGAACTTGATAAATTTTCAGGTTTATCTTTCCATGATCCTCCTCTGTATACTTTTGGGTATTTACTTTCGTCGTAAACAAATGGATTCTTTCTTATCCCTCTTGGCTTGAATATTCGTTCCTCATACGAGTCAGCGACCCACTCAGAAACGTTTCCTAACATATCGTACAGCCCCCAACTATTTGGTTTCTTTTGACCAACTTTCTGGTATTTTCCACCTGAGTTTTCTTTGTACCAGGCATAATCATCTATCACGGATACTTCATCTCCAAACCAATTGTCTTTTCTAGATCCAGCTCTACTAGCATATTCCCACTCTGCCTCTGTAGGAAGTCTATAATAATATCCAGTATTGATTGATAACCACTGACAAAATTTTGTTGCAGAGTAGTGTGTCATGTTAACAGCGGGATAACCTTCATAACCCATCCCAAAAGTCATATCAGTGTAAGGAGTAGTGGGTTTACTTATGCCATCTAAAGAAATCCGTTCATCCCCAACTTTAAATTTCTGGTCATTAGAAATTTCGTGCTCCATAAATAAATTATATATCTCCCATGTAATCTCATACTTTGATATCCAGAATGAAGAAACTTCAGTATTATCTCTTAGACTCTCTCCCATATCAAATTTTCCACCACTAATTGAAACCATATCTATTGAGAGGTCTGAACCATCAATCTTCTGAGTATAATCTGAGAAATCCAATTGAAAGAAGAACATTAAGTAAAAAAAAGTTGAGAATAAATGAGGCATCATATACTAATTTTAAAATCTAATCCTGCATTATTTCTTAATCTTTCGAGAAGTTGTTTACCCATAGCAATGGAGGGGGTTACAACACCATAGTTTTCAGGTAACTTATCAAATGCTAGACATAGAGCAGATTCGGCTAGCATTTTTGAGGTTGAACCGTAGCCCGGGTCATTATCTCCTATAACCTTAGCGAAAGCCTTTCTCCTCTCATCAATTTTTACATAAAATCTTAAGTTATAGAAACCATTTTTCCTTTTTTCAACACCAGGACCCTCTCCAGGTTTTGGCATATATGAATTTACGATCTTTTTTAAGAAAGAATTTGGATTTAAACCAATCATAGCCAGTGGGAATACAGCTAGGATAGCTTTAAGAAAACCAGAAATACCTTTACCAGACATCATAGCTTCTTCATATCTAAAATCTTTGCCATATTGAAAATTAGTTAATGCGTGGCTTCGTCTTACAATTTTCGTATTAATTCCCGCCATTATAAATGGGTAAATCCAAGAGTTTGATTCCTTATCAAAAATAATTTTCCTTATATCTTTCTTGTCCATACCCTCCATTTTATTTTTTGGATTGAGACCGTAGGGGTTATTTAAAACTCTAAATATTTTTTTATTGGAATAGGCTTCCTTTAATAAATTATTGATACTACCATAGGTTCCACCACTGATTCCTCCTCTTACACCTGCAACTCTCATTTTAATAGAATTTGCATAAGTTTTATAAGTTTTTTTTATTTCATTCTGAATAAAATAAACACCCATATCAGAGGGTATCGAGTCGAAACCACAGGAATTTACAATTTTTATTTTTTTGGACTTCGCTTCTTCATGATAGTCATCAATCAAGTTTCTTATCCAATGAGCTTCTCCTGTTATATCACAATAATTTGTATTATTCTCAACACATAGCTTAACAAGTTTTGTCCCGTACAACGAGTAAGGTCCAACAGTTGAACATACAACCCTTGTTTTTTTTACAAATTTTGATAGACTTTCCTCATCAAAACTATCTGCAATAATCATTGGAAGGTTACCGTCGGCTACCTGATATCTTACTTTTTCTAATTTATCTAAATTTCTTCCAGCAATAGCCCATTTAATTTTTGAAGATCCGTACTTATTGAATAAGTATTCCGTAACTAATTTTCCGGTAAAAGAAGTTGCTCCCCAAACAACTAAATCGTATTTTCTCATACTAAGTCAGTATATTATCTACAATATAAAAAAAAACGACCACACTAATTAAGCATGATCGTCCACAAAATAAGCGCCTTCTCTAGGACTCGAACCTAGGACCAATAGATTAACAGTCTACTGCTCTAACCAACTGAGCTAAGAAGGCTAAAAATCGAGTTGCAATAATAATTTTTCATTATTAATTGTGCAATAATTAGACGAAAATAAAATTATAACAAATCATTTAATGTCATTTTGGCATAAATATTTAATTTTTTATTATTTTAATGACATTATGTCATAAATCGCCTATTTTTTATCTTGTGGTATAATTTTTTCATTATAGAAAAGTGAATATTAAAACAAATAAATAATTAAATATGAGACAATTAATTTTAAGACCATCAAATAATTATGTAAGACCATTATTATTTGATAATTTTTTTGATAATTTTTTTAATAATGAATTTCAAAGTGAATTTTCACCGAAAGTAGATATTTCGGAGACAGATAATTCTTTCAATTTTTTATTTTCAGTTCCTGGAATGAATAAGAGTGATTTATCATTAGAAATTGATAAAGGTTACCTGACTGTATCTGGGGAGAGAAAATTTGAAGATAAAAAAGAAAGTTATCACTCGATTGAGAATGGCTTTGGAAAGTTTTCTAGATCATTCCAATTACCTGATGATATTGATGAGTCTAAGGTAAGTGCAAATTATAAGAATGGTATTTTAAATATTTCAATCAAAAAAGACACAAAGGCGTCAATTAAAAAGACGATCGAAATAAAGTAGAATCTTTATTTTTATATTTAAGTAAAAAGGGTAAGTCATCTTACCCTTTTTTTATTGTTAAACATTGTTAATTCATAAAATAAGTAACAAAACTATCCGTATCAATGTATAATATTGTGTTCTTAAAAAATTAAATATGAAAAATATAAAAAGTTATTTATTTGCAATACTGTTCTCAGTTCTAGGTGGACTCACTTCTATTACTGGATATAAATACTTTAATCCTGAAACTGATGTAAATATCAACAATAATAAAAATATAAAACTTGCCAATTACGTATATGACACCACAGATGTAATTGTACCAGAAGGACTTAATTTTATATACACATCAAAAAAAACCACTCCGGCCGTTGTACATATTCGAACCACATTCGAGGGTAGATCAACAACCACCAGGAATCCATTTGAAGATATGTTCAGAGACTTTTTTGGAGAGAGGTATGATAACAGAGAGAGAGAAGTGCCAAGAAGGAGAGGTTCAGGTTCGGGAGTAATAATGACAAGTGACGGATATATAATAACAAACAATCATGTCATAGAAAATGCTTCCGAGGTAGAGGTGCTGTTAAGTGATAACAGAACTTTCATCGCAACTGTAGAAGGCAACGACCCAACAACAGACATTGCAGTACTAAAAATTGATGCTGAAGATCTTCAAACCGTAGCATTTGGAAATTCTGATAATGTTGAAATTGGAGAATGGGTTCTGGCAGTGGGTTCTCCTTTTGAATTTAGATCTACGGTGACTGCAGGAATAGTTAGTGCAAAAGCAAGAAATATTGGAATATTAAGAGATAGAAATAACCTTCAAATCGAAGCTTTCATACAACATCAAGCGCCAGTAAATCCTGGGAACTCTGGAGGTGCACTTGTTGACCTGAGAGGAAATCTAATTGGTATAAATTCAGCTATTGCTACTCCAACAGGAACGTTTGCAGGGTACTCATTTGCTATACCATCTAACTTGGTAAAGAAAGTTTACCAGGACCTTGTTGAGTATGGTGTTGTTCAGAGGGCTTTATTAGGAATAACTATCTTAGATGTAAATGCAGAAATAGCAGAGGATAGGGATCTACCTGTTCTTACTGGTGTATTGATCGATAGAGTCAATGATGGCGGAGCAGCTGATGAGGCAGGCTTAGAGTCAGGCGATGTTATAGTAGAAATAAATGGAGCCGAGATCAGAAATGTATCTAACCTCCAGGAACAAGTCGCAATAAATAGACCGGGAGATAAAATACTAGTAACATACATTAGAGATGGTAATAAAAGAACACTTAACGCAACATTAAAAAACACTTTAGGAACCACAGAAGTTGTAGCATCATCTAATTCTTTTACTATTGATGGAGCAGTATTCGCAGATGTACCAAAAGAACTTAGAGAAAAATTAGAAATCGATGGAGGTGCCCAGGTAAGTGAAATAAATAATGGTAAGTGGAAAAATTCAGGTATTACTAAAGGATTTATTGTCACCTCGATCAACAAAAGAGGTATATCTGATGTTGAGGATTTATCAACAATACTATCACAACTACCTAAAGACGACGGAGTACTGGTAGAAGGCTTATATCCAAATGGAGTCAAGGCATACTACGGAATTGGATGGTAAAAAAAAATAATTATTTTTACGTATATGAAATCAATTAGGACATTATCCTTTTTAACTATTATTTTCCTATCATCATGTGGCTTCGAAGATAATCTACCTTGTAGGGGATCTGAGTGTGAAGCCGACAGGCCTGAAGCTGAACGTCCTGGTTCTGGAAATGAAGGATAAAAAAAACCCTCACATGTGAGGGTTAATTCTAGTAAACCAAACTATTAAGATATTTACTAAACGTCGATTACTTTTTTTTGGTTACACAAAATCTTAAAAAAATGGAAAAGGTCATAATAAAAGATGACTATGGGAGAGATTATTTAGTCAAAGACATTAATAAATTCAAGGATCATATTACTAAATATCACTCATTAAATAACAGAGGAGATGGATCTTTACACATAGAAGACGGCAGATATTTCACTATATCAAAAGAGTTTTACAAGACTCTAATGGAATTATAAAAGAATAATTAGCAGAAAGACCAGAGAAACATTGATTTTTTAATTGAAAAATCAATTCATTTAATTTTTATTTATTAAAATTGATAAAAATTAAATTAATTCTAATTTATTGTAAAAAATTATTAAGAAACATTATGAAAAATTTTATTTATGTAATAATCTCAATTTTTTTAATTTCTTGTGGAGGCACTCAAGAAGTTCAAAAAAAAAGGATGATGGTAACAACTACTTCTGACGAAGCAAAGGAACTATTTTATGAGGCTTTAGACACACACTCAGGATTAAATTGGCAAAAAGCTGAAAACTTACTAAAAGCTGCATTGTCTAAGGATCCTGAATTCATAACTGCTAAAGTTCTATTAAATTCACCATTTGTAAATAATACTGATAGAAAGATCCTAACTGATATTTATAATAACGACCTGGAATCTGTATCTGAAATGGAAGCTATTTATATAAAAGGTTGGTTTGAGAGAGCAACTGGTGAAGGTCGAGATTCAAGAGAAACATTTAAAGAACTCACTACTAAATATCCTGATATACCAGTCTTCTGGCTACATAGCGGAATACTAAAATCTGGAGGTGGAGGTGGAGACATTAAAGACGCAATAAGTGACTTAGAAAAGTGTCTTGAAGTGAATCCTAATAGCTACGGTGCTAATGCATACTTGATGGCTAAGCACATGGTTGTGGGTACACTAGGTAGAATGCTTCCTGTTGAAGAAAGAAATCTTGAGACTGCTAAAATGTATATTGACAGAATGATAGAAATTGACTCAAACAACCCATACGGGCCAACATATGCAGGAAACTATGAGAGAGCTAAGGGTAATTTTGAAAAGGCAATTGAGTATTATGAGCAGGTTGGAAATATACCATCTGAAGATAATCTCAATGTTTACCAGTCAAACCATTACCTCGCATTAACAAATACTTTTCTTAGAAAATATGATTTAGCTGAATCTTTTTTTAGGAAAAATATTGAGTTAGCAGGAGGAGGTTATGATAGGCAAGCATTAGGCTTCATGCCAAGCTTACACATATTTGCTAATAATTTTGATAGAGCAATTGAGGCAACTGATGAATACATTGAAAAATTACCATCACTTGAACTCCCTTACACATGGGAAAATAATCAACTTGCTAATACACATTTTAATAGGTTTCTATCATATTCACATAATCAACAAGAAGATGAATCCTATAATGAGATTGATCTTTTCGCAAAGTATCGAATGAATGTCATCGACTATAATAAAGCTTCAATGACAGGAAATCAATATGAAGAAAGTAAAGATTGGTTAGATTATAATGTAATATTATTAAATGCATGGCATGAGATTCTTTTTGGCAGATATGATGATGCCAGACAATCTTTATCATCAGCAAGAGAGCATATTGATGGATGGATTATAGAAAACCCTGAAGCACAATTTCCATATTCAGACATTAATGTTTTCGAGGGAATGATCCATTTAAACGAGGGAGATTTTACTGCGTCAATTGAATCTTATGAAAAAAATATCGGAAGTGTAGGATCGGGTCCTTTGGGCATTGATAACGTATACTTTGACTATTTCCATGGACTAGCTCTAAAGGGTGCTGGAAAAAATGACGAAGCGAATGCTTTATTTGATAGGATCGCTAATGAGAATTTTTACGGAATTGGAAGAGCACTAGTTAGAGAGCTAGCTAAGAGTCAAATTTAGCCTTTAACATAAGTTTATATGAAGAACGTTCTCCTAGCATTACTATTTCTTGTAACTGAACATATATTTTCACAATCAAACTTTCTAGTAAAAAAATTTGATGTTGAAAATATATCTTCGGAGAACGTTAATTCTATTTTCCTAGATAAAAATAATTTTTTCTGGATAAGTACTCCTGAAGGTTTAAATAGATATGATGGGAGTATAAACTCTATATTTAAATCGAATCCATTTGATAGTACAACTTTATCAAATAATCTAATTTTTGAGGCATTTCAAATAAATAATAATGGTGTATATATTAAATCTACTTCTAACTTAGATTACTTCTCATATTCGAGTAATAGTTTTCTTAGAACTGGTGTTTCATCACCTATTTATCATACTAGAAGTGACGATAATTTATTCATAACATCAAAAAATGACGGAGTATATATTTTAAATTTGAATGACTTATCGAGTTTAAATTTAAAATTTGATCCAAGAAATCCTCTTTCAATATCGTCATCTAACTTCAGTATAAACCAAAATGAAGTTCTTTTAAAAGTTAATCAAGATCTTTGGATTGGAACGAGTTATGGTTTAAATAAATACAATTTAAATTCGAACTTGAATAAAAGATTTTATGAGACAAAAGATTCAAACACATTAAATTCAAATTATATTAATGACTTATTTTTTGTTGATAAAAAGTTTTCAAGCGGAAAGATCGCAATTGCAAATAAAATATTAGCTGCAACTCAGAATGGATTAGCTATTATAAACCCTGAAAATAACGAGATTAGTAATTATAACAGTCTAAAAAACACTAACATATACAATACATTCTCTGTTGATGATGATATCATTATTCATTCAGAGGAGGGGCTTTTTATAATTGATAAAATTAATGAAGAGGAAATATTTCTCAGAAAGATTTCTAATATAAATGGTTTTGGAAAGACAAGAAAAATTACTGATAATGAGTTTGTCCTGTATGCACCTTTATCAAATAGTTTTAAAAGGATTATTAAAAATAAAAATGATTACCTTGATATAGACGTTCCTATGTCGAATGAATTAAGGATAAATGATGTCAGAAACTTTAAAGGTGCATATTATATTTCCACTGAGAGTGGAGTTTTTAGAGTTACTGAAAAATTAAATAGTTTAACTACTAAGAATGAGGAGCTAGATGATGACGAAGAGATAATTGCAATTCAGGAAAATGATTACTATAGAGTTTTATTAACTGATTCTAGAATATTAGTCTTTGAGGAAGACGAATTATATGTAAGCTATTCTCTAGAAGATATAATTGGAGAAAAAACTAATAGCAATGCAACTATTTTGTTAGAGGAAGATGAGTACCTATACATAGGTACTGATAAGCTTTTTATCTTAGATTTATATACTGATGACATAAGTCAATATGAATATTCCTCAGAAGGCCTGAACTCATTAATGGATGGAATAATAAATAATTTTTCACTACTAATAGATGAGGAATTTAATAAAGAACTATGGATTTCATTAGATAATGGAATATCTATATTAAATATCGATAGTGAAGAATTTAGAAATTTTAAATTTAATCCAAGAACTAAAAATAAATTGCCAAATGGATTTTCATCTGTTCTCAAGCTACCAAATGAAGAAATTTTAGTTTCTAATATTAATACTGGTCTTTACAGATACTCAAAAAATTTAGATTTAGTAAAACATTATATTTTTGACATAAATGATAAAACAAGTATCACAAGTTCTTCAATAAGTAGTCTTATTGACTATAACGATGAGATCTATGTTGGGACGAATGGTGATGGTATCTTTATCTACCAAAATGATTCCATTGGATTTAAAAACTTCACAACAGTGAATGGGTTATTATCCAATAATATTTTAGGTTTTCTAAAAACTTATCAGCATCTATTCATTTTAACAGACAAGGGCGTTAATTATTTTGATTTCGAGGTAATGTCTACCCTCACTGATGGAAATAATAATAACCTAAGAAATATTAATAATGAAGATGGACTAGAAATTGGTAAATTCTTAAAAAATGGACTAAGTTTTTATGATGATTTCTTATACGTATTTTCAGATAATAATATTCAGAAAATAGATTTTTATAATCTTTTTATTGACTATGAAAATCCAGTAATCAGTCTAGTGTCATCTAAAATTATTGATAAAAATTATGATGAATTAAATTTAAGCATTGAAGATTCAGTCATAAATTTAACAGATGATATAACCAACATAGAACTAACATTATCCTCTCCCTCATTTTATAAAACAAATAACACACAGCTATTTTATAAGCTTGAACCTCTAAATGAGAGTTGGTTAAGCCTTGGCTCAAATAGAAAAATTATTATTCAAAGCTCAGGTTTTTCACAAAGTAATTTTGCTGAAAACAAACTTCTATTACCTTATGGTGATTACACACTAAGAGTTAAATCAACTAATAGCTCAGGAATTGAAAGTATAAACCAGGTTGAATATTCAATATCAGTAATTCCACCGTGGTACCTCACAATATATGCTATAATAGCATACATAGTTCTTATTGTTTCATCAATCTACATGTATGTTAAATTTAATCAAGATAGAACAAAAAAATTAATGGAGGATAAGAGAAAAGAAGAAGAGCTAGAGGAAGCACATAATTTACAGATGGGGCTCCTCGCAAAAGAAAACCCTAAAAGAAATGATCTAGATATCAGCACATATATAAAGTGTGCCACAGAAGTAGGTGGAGACTATTACGATTTCATTGAATTTGAAGATGGGAGCTTGCTTGTAATTTGTGGAGATGCTACTGGTCATGGGACTGCTTCTGGTATGATGGTATCAATAACTAAAGCAGGTCTCCTTGGTATTGATTCAAAGGATCCAAATTATATAATGAAGACGTTAAATAAAATAATTAAAAAGGTAGATATTGGTAGACTGAGGATGAGTCTCAACCTTGCCCACTTCCAAAATGGATCTATGAAACTAAGTTCTGCGGCTATGCCTCCAATATATCACTTTGAAAAGAAAAAAAATAAGGTTGATGAAATTCAAATTTCTAATTTACCACTTGGAGGTTTAATGACTGAGGATTTTACAGTTTTAGATAAAAAGTTTTCAAAAGGCGATGTCTTAGTCATGATATCAGATGGTCTACCAGAAGCTCCGAATAAAAAAGGTGATTTGCTTGATTATGAAGCAGTCAAAAATTGCGTTGAGGAACACTCTCTAAAATCTGCTGATGAAATAAAAGACGAATTAGTAAAATTATCTGATAACTGGCTTCAAGGTATTCATAACCCTGATGATATTACGATTGTAGTCTGTAAAAAACTAGCAAAATAATTCAGTGTCTGTAGGACCAGACGACAATAGGTTTAGACTTTCCTTTCACCTCTATTGAGGGTATCTTTTTAAAATTATAATCGTCACCAATTATATCTTTAACAGATTCAGAAATTAATATCTGTCCTGATTTCGCGTGTGAACAGAGCCTTGCACCTAAGTTAATGGTATCTCCAATAACAGTATAATTCATTTGCTGTTCAGAACCTATATTTCCAGAAACAGCTTTTCCTTTATTAATTCCTATTCCTATCTTAAAAGGCTTATACCCATCTTTTACAATTTTTTTATTAAATAGATCTAGAGCATCAAACATTTTAATAGCAGTCTTAACAGCATTATGTGTATCTTTTTCATCTTTCAATGGCACACCATAAAGAACCATTAATTCATCTCCTACAATCTTGTCCAAGGTTCCATTATATTTAAAAACAACATCAATCATAGACTTAAAATATTTATTCAGAAGCTTTACAATATCAGTAGGATTTAATTTTTCTGACATACTTGTAAAACCTCTGATATCCGAAAATAGGATAGTAACCTCACTCTCTTTCCCCCCGAGATTTAATGAATCTTCATTTTCTAGAAGTTTATCTACAATATTTTTTGATACATACTTTTTAAATGTAGACTTAACCTTATTTATTTTTGATAAGTCGTCGATTGCTATAACAATTCCTGAAAAATTCTTCTTCTCATCGAATACAGGTGAAAATGAAATATTCACACTAATTTTTTTCTTACCAGAACTAAGTGAAAACTCAGTCTCAAAAACTCTCTCCTGATCTTCCTCAACAGACTGTATGATATTTGTTAATAACTCATCATTTTCAAAAATTATCAAGTAATGATTTCCTAAAACTTCTTTCTCATCTTTCTTTAGTAGTCTTATAGCCTCCTTATTAACAAACTGAATCTCTCCAAATAAATTAATTTCAATAATACCTGTTGTGATTGATGACATGATATTATCATTCAACTTGTTAGATTTCTTAAGTGACTCAACTAACTTTACATTTTGGTAGGCTATACTTGTCTGCATAGATATTCCATCTAAAAGTTTTAGGTCATTCTTACTAAAGTCACATATACCATTTCTAGTTTCTTTATCAAATAGAATTAATGCTCCAACTAACTTTTTATTGTAAATGATTGGACTAACCAGTGAATAACTAGATTGAAATAAATCGTGATTGAAATTATCTTCTTTAGATATAATAAAAGATTTTTTATCGGAGTTTAACCTTTTAAGAAAACCTGTTCTAGTATTAAAAATCTGCTTTTTTATATTTTTCTCATCTAAATTGAAAACAGATACAGGATCAAAAATATTTGATATATCATTCTTCAATAATAATAATCCTTTGGATGAGTTAATTATAGATGATGATAAAGAGAGAACACTAAAAAATAATTCATCTAGATCCTCTAAAGAGTTAATAGTATTTGTTAAATCAAGTAGTGTTTCTAGCTCGAGATATTTGGCATTTAAATCTTTATTTTTCTTAAGGAGTTGCTTTTCTAAATCTTCTACTGATTTTTTTGAAGATATTTTTGCCATTAAAATTATGATAAATTATCAACCCCGGAATCAACTGAGTCATATACTTCACAGTATTTAGTGAGACCCATAATGTTAAAAGTTTTTTCAACAATTGCAGCGAGATTAGTAAATGCTAATTTTCCATCAACAGTCTGTAATTTTTCAATTAATTCAATAAGAATTGAGACACCTATACTATTCACTACTTTAGAATCCTCCATATCAATTAAGAAATTAGTTCTACCCTCCTCCATTTTCTCATTAAATACTTCTAATACAGCATCGCCAGCAATATTATTAAAGTAACCACTCGTGGTTATTACCACTACCCCACTTTTTTCCTCAACATTTTTTATAGAATCACTCATTATCTTCTCTTTTTTTAGTCATTGTAACAGTTGTACCAGTTTCATCACTATCGTACTCAACGGTATCCATCAAAGCTGAAACTAGCTGCAGTCCCCAACCTCTCTTTCTTTCGTCAGAGTTTAATTTATTTTCGATATTAGGAATTTCCACTTTTGACTTATCGAATCCTACACCTTGATCTTTGACTTTAATGGTAAGTTTGTCGGCAGATATAATAAAGTGTATAAATATTTCTTTCGTTTTAGAATGCTCAAAGGCATTAATACAAGATTCTATAATGGCCATGCTAATTTCACCTGTCTTCTCTTCAGATAAGTTCATGTGTCTTGAAATTACTTCAGCTGTTTTTGTCGCAGAAAGTTCAATATCTGGGATTACAGGTAATTTTAATTCAACTACTGGATTTTGCTTATTCATAATTAAATTTAACTAGATAAATACACATTAACAATTAAATTAAGCTACTTTTTGATATATTTATATATAATTTGATTAATAAAAATTATGAAAAAAAATTCAATTATTTCCAACTACTGGGACCTCATTGATTATAATGTACATCATATACAGCACTCAGAATTAAAAGCCTCCCTAATTTTAACCGCATATGGTTTAGTATTTGGATTAGCCTATGATGTAAGCGGCAGTTTGCCAATTCCAGAAAAATATAAATATTTACTATATATAATGGGTGCTATTTTCTTAGGGTTCACCCTCACATCAATTTTTTTTGCATTTAAAACATACATTCCAAGAATAAATCAAAAACTTAAAAAATCAGTCTTTTTCTTTCACGATATAAATTTCTATTACAAGGATGCACAGGTATACTCGAAAGAACTTATTAGTGTTATGGAGGATGAAAAAAAACTAAAAGAATTACTCGCTGAACAAGCATTTATTAATGGTGTGATCGCCTCAGATAAGTACATGAATATATCTAAAGCAATTAAGTTTATGATATACTCTTTCTGTTCTATGATATTAATTCTGATTCTTGAATTCTTACTGATGTAAATGCATCATCTTCTTAGAATAACTGATATTTTTTAATTTCTGCTCTCTACCCTTTTCCCCCATATAAGCAGTATAAAAATTATGAGAAAGCAAGAATTCATATTGAATTTTATAAAATTGATTATCGTTTTCTACAACACCACATTCAAGCCATTCTTTTTTTAAATATTCAGATATTTTCTCGAAATCGTCAGAGCCAATATATTCTAGGTCAGCATCTCTTATAATTGATTCAAGAAGATTACTTGGCTTCTCTGCAACTTTTGTTATTAAGATTAGAGAGGATATTGACTCGATATGATCATCAGAATAATAGAAATCTGGTAGGATCTCTTTTGAAATCTTAGAACCAGTTTCCTCATGATCAATGTGTGATTTAATAAAACCATAATCATGTAGTAGACATGCAGTCAGTAAATCTCTCCAGTCGTCACGACTTAAATTATAATGATTACCAATTTCACCTGCAGAGTTAATTACTCTTTTGGTATGATGAAGGTTATGATAATGATATTTATTATCTAATTTCATAGATAAATCATCATAAACTAACTTAATTAATGCCTCAGGCACGTACTTTTTAAGCTCCAAAATCTGTTTTTAATTCAAAATTAATATCTAATAATAAAGAAAAATTATTAAATAAATTTAATTTTGTTGGGTAAAAAAAACATTTCAAATGAATAAAAAACAAATAATAATCCTCTCATTTTCTTTATTTTCTTTCTGTTTTATGTCTTTCTCTCAAACAGTAGTTAACACTGAATCAAACCTAAATAAAATTGATTCAACCTTCCACCTATTTATTGATGGAATGGGTGATTATAAAAAAGGGAATATTGATTTCTTCATGATAAAATCAAACCTCACAATAGGCTCAAGAGTAAAAGGTAAAAATCTACTAAGATTAACATTTTCTAATAACTATCAGAAATTTAATGGGAATGCATTCAAGAATAATGTATCAGGTCAATTCAGATACAATTATTATTATAATGTTGAGAAGCATCATTCAATTTTTTCATTTGTACAGATCGGAAAAAGTATGAGATCTTTAATTGATAGAAGGTTCCTTGTAGGTGGAGGTGTAAGAAAGAGAATTACCCCGTCAAAAAACACTGGATACTTTGATATTGCCTTGGGCGCATTCTATGAAAATGAATCATACCCTAGCTATAAATTTCAGGAAGTAGAATTTGCTCCAAATACATATAATAACCTAAGATTAACACTTAATATTTTCACAAGATTAAAATTTAATACGCACTGGAATTTAGTGACCGTGATGTATAGCCAATGGAAATCAAGTAGGCTTAAAAATTATAGAGTGTTTTTTGATACAACTTTGAATTATATAATTAGTAAGAAGGCAACTATATTCTTGAAATTTAATGCTCGAGTTCAATCCGAACCTTACATACCATCTATCTCTAATGAGACAGACACATTACTTGGTTTTAGAGTGAGCATATAAAAAAAGCCCTCCGTAATGAAGGGCTTTATAATTATTAGATAATTTTAATTACTTACTAGCACCAGGACCTTCATAATATACAACTTCATATATTACAGTACTTGTGAATTTACCATTTGGTAATAAATCATTAATTTCCTGTAGCCCCTCTGGCCATTCAGCTCCGTTTGGAAAAGAATTCATTGCTCCACTCAAAGTTGTAAAATGATCAATCGTAACAACACTCCATGAGGAACTATTTCCAGTAGGAGACATTACAGTTTGAACTTCCCAGCCTGCCCATGGTGAACTCTCGTCATTGATAAAACCCTGAATAAATGGTTTCCATACATTATTTTGTAATTGAACAAATGCACCCACATCTGTAGGATTTGCAGTATTTACAACAATGTAGTTTCCTGGTTTTGGAGTGTCAGCAAAGACTTGAATTGCTGGCGAGGTATAAACAGCGCCAAGAACTCCAGCAGAGCCCACAGGTCTTAGACCAAAATTTGCTCCAGATCCCCAAGTAGGGCTATCTAGATCAGACACTTCAGCAAAACCATTATAAAAGAAGTAGTTATGACCGGTAGATGTATTACCTGTCAACTTTCTGGCTAATCCCCAGTGAACCATATCACCTTCAGCAATAGCCTCTTTTACAATTCCCCTGTAAACATTATTCTCGTTGTATAGGAAGTTTGCCACATCATCTTCAGCTATCTGCCTAAACTGCCAATAACCAACTTTATGATCAGTAGGATCCCAGTTATCTTGTGCTATTGACACGAAAGTAATTAAAAATATAAAAATTAGATTTAGTAAATATTTCATAGTTAAAAATTAATTATTTAAAAAGTATAAGTTCCATTGACCCAGAGTTTGGTAACATATCTCTTGACTGTATGCCTAAGTCAACTAATTTCTGCGTTTTAAAGTCATTTTCAATTGCATTTCCACCCTGCTCCCCAACGTTAAAACATATGTGAGAAAACTGTGTATAGGCATTTTCTGACCTCTCCTCTACCCTAGTAAAACCCCAAAAAGAGTGATCTCCATTATCTATTCTCCTTTGAAACTGATCCTTGAAGACCTCTTTCTCAAAAGACTCATAATCATCATTTTTTTGATTCATAAGTGATATTGAGCAAACCATACCCTGCTGGGGGCTGAAGTCAGATGAAACAGCTTGAGCTTGGATTGATAGTGTATATGACCTTGTGGTCTCCCTCGGATCAAATGAACTATCTATCATTTTCTGAGCTTTCTTTTTAGATATTCCGTGTACTCTCTGAGCAACAGCTGTGTAGTCAATATCTCTACTCGCATCATACTGCTCCTGTGACTCATAATTGTTAAAAATTATATAATCGGCCGGCTTAGTATCAGCAGCAATTGGGTCACCAGGTGATGTCTTCCAAATTGACCACTGCATTTTCTTACCTTGACTTATAATATCCTCATGAATCTTTGACCAGAAATCCTCTATCTCAATGTAGTCAGCATCAGAACCCTCCTTAAGTACAACAGCGTCCATAACGCTTATCTGTTGAGAGTTAACAATAAAAGGTACAAATAATATTAATAATAGCTTTTTCATATTCCTATTATTTCCACTGTTTTACAAGAGCTCTAGTCATGGTTGATATTACCTCCGTATCACCTCTTTCCTTCCTGTATGTCTGCCATGCCGCCCTCTCCTTAGCATTCCACTCTCGCTGTGTCACAAGGTCCTTGAAGTCATCATTAGAAATAAGGATATAATGAGATACGCCATCAGCCCTACCACTAACAAATTGTCCTAGTGTTAATCTGTTGTCAGGTTTAACTGTTGTCCACATCTTCTTAAATGCAGGAGCGTACTTGCTTGGCTCATCGACTTTTAATTGAAGTATATGATGGATAGGTCCCTCAGCATCAACATTAAAAGTATAAATCGATCTCCCAGCAGCCGAACCTTTACTCTCAGTCAACTGATCAAACGTATTCATCATAACTTGCCACTGATCATTCTGACCAGCAGAATACATTGCGTTCATGGCATCAGGATCACCAGTGAAAGCGATAACATGAGTAGCCTCATTATCATCACTTGCAAACATAATCTCAAAAAGAGATACTGTAACCCCATCAACTAAATTTCCGGGTTGTGATAAGTAGTTATCCATTGCTGTGACAACTTGACCAGCATTAACTCTGTCCACTTTAACATTATAGACAGACCAAACATATTCCTGGGAATATAACCCAAATGAAATAAATGAAAATAAGATAATTGTAATCAATTTTCTCATGATATATTATTTATTGAAGTGAAATAGGTGGTGAACTTAAATCAGGCAGAAACCTTACTAGTTCTGTCTGTGCACCCCACATAACTAAGCTCTCTCTCAAGAGTTCGATATCAGTATCCCACGAATTGTTACCATACAACTCATCGTAAGTTTCTGAAACTTTATTCATAATTTGTCTGAAGTTACCATAATGCTCCATACTTGTAAAACCAAATGATACTCTGACATGTCCCTGAGGACCACCAGCGCTAGATGACCATACATTTAAAGAAAGTTTCTCTCCTGACTCTTTGAGTGCATGAGCAATATTTCTTCTAAACTTCCAGAAATGATCTCTATTTGGACCAACTACATAGTCTATATTGTAACCAACAACATTCTCTCCAGGACTCGCTACATCATGACTAGCTTGATCACTTCTCACATAGTATTCCCTTCCGGTAGAGCTTGCAATTAGAGGATCTACGTTATCCATCCAGTAATCTAGCTCTTTTGGTGAAACAGAGTTATTATCAAAATCAGCCCAAGTAGGACCAACTCCGGCTCTCGCAAAACTACCCTGATTTGGGCCGGCCATTACCTGCCAGGTATAAAGCTTAAAATCATCAGCACCCTGGTTATATTTCTGAGTCTTTTCCTTAATAGCATCTGATAATTCAGAGCCCTTTCCCTTCACAGGTGTGTGGTAGTCTAACCATACAACCATGGACTGGGAGTAGGAATTGAAAGAAACAAATAAAATTAAAATGATAGAATATAAATTTTTCATTTAGTCAACATTATAAAATTGGACAGGAGAACCTGTTATAACATGTAAAACTTCTGAGTATGGACTTGTTGAGGAGACAAACTCTTGAAATGCTTTAGTTGAAACAAATTCATTTCTACCTGCAAGCCATTCAGCCATACTAGGTGCTCTAACAATCACTTCATGTGTTACGCCAGATTCTCCTCCGGCAAGGATTTCATGAAGTTCTAAAACTCCAACTCTATCTGATGAGTCAAAAGCCTTTTTCATTTTTGTAAATGCCGCAGCATAACTTGCTGGATCTTCAACATTAACATAATACACTACTGCAAATCTTAAATCAAATCCTGCAGGGTCTGCGATCAAAGATTGACCAAGTATAGATGACTCTTGAACAACATTCTCGTTCCAAGTCTGATAAATACCAGCGGTATTCATTGTTTGCGAAGTCATAAATTTAGTCCAGTTAGCATCTAAATCTGCGGCGTTTTCAGAAAACCAACAAACCTGATGAGTCGATGAAAACTCTGAGCTTGAGTGGTCAAACTGAAAGATAGCATTAGCAGACATAGACTTACCTAGATCTGACTCCATAAAATCATTCCATACACTAACAAAAGCAGCTGGATTCTCAACAATTACATTTGAACATTGCCAAGTAACTTGTTGAGCATTTAATTGGATGGTAAACAATAAAGTTACCATTCCTAGAAAGGTATTTTTCATAAATTATAAATTTAAATTAGTTATAAAAAAATCAGAACAAAAGTTCTGATAATATCATTTTTTTGGATAAAATAAATAAACTGTAAATGAGATTAATATTAAATCAAGTAGTGGTTTATAAATTTTTGTTAAACGAATATAATAGAAAATTTTATTTTTCAAAAAGAAATGTTAATTAGAATAATTATAAATAGTACTTAAATCTCCTCTTCTTTTGCTCTAGCAAAATTCAAATAATAAATTATCTCCTTTGTCCTTCTAAAATAGTCTTCAAAAATATCAGGTCTATAAACTTCTGGCTTTCCTGTATCAAGCCTAGTAATTTTTGGATCAAAGAAAGCGTAGGTATAAAAAGATGCTAAAACTATTTCATCAACTGGCAATATTTTATCATAAGCATATATATACTTAATTAGTGTGTCTTTTTTCTCAGGATAGATATTAATCATTTGCCAGAAGGCAAGTTTAATATCCAGATTACTTAAACTAATTCCAACATCATACAGAGTGTATTCTTCTTTATAAATTTTATGTCTGAATATGCTGTCATTTAACAGTTTTATTGCTTCTTCAGAAAAATAAATTTCTTTCTCACCTGAAGAAACTCCCTTCTCAGTTAAATTTTTAAACCACTCTTCATTTAATTTTTGATTTTTTTCAATATCCGATAAGAAATTTATGAGATTTAATGAGTCAATTAAATCAATTGTTAGCGTATCCTCTGAATTTGAGATAAATGGGATAAAATTTATGTAGAAAAGTAAAACCTTAAGATTCATTTTCTAAGGATTCAGCTTCAATAGGTTTTTTTCAACAAGTTCGTTTACAGTTTTCTCAAACTCATTTAGTTTATCTTCAAATTTTTTCTGATTGAACTCAAATCTTTTAAAGATATTCACCCAGTCTCCGTTGTGAACTCCTATAACTGTATTGATAAGTTTTGGACCATCATTTAGGTTAGTATCCCAAGACCTACCAACAGCAAACCTGAAATTTTCAGCTACTATTTCTTTTGGATTAATTGCTTTTCCATAACCAGAGACTTCTCCGTGAGCAACAATATAATCACCTGACGAGACTGGACCTATAACCTTTACCGGAACTTGACCCATAAATGCAACATTATTTCCAAGATGACTTTTTCC
>TARA_B100001057_G_scaffold294504_1_pt1 | contig 26671 bp, 16 predicted proteins | sample TARA_B100001057 | Tara Oceans TARA_B100001057 (sample SAMEA2621839) | marine metagenome | biome: marine biome (ENVO:00000447); feature: surface water layer (ENVO:00002042); material: "saline water (ENVO:00002010), including plankton (ENVO:xxxxxxxx)" | depth 5 m
TGCAAAGAAACTACTTTTTTTTGGATATTTCAAGCTTAAAATTTCATATGCTTTTATTGCTTTACTATACTTTTCCTGACTTACATATATTTTTGCAAGTGTCTCAGTTATAAGCTCATCTTTAATTTTGCTTTTGATTTTTTGATTCAATTTGTTTTTATCATTCTTAGTGATATCTATAACAGGAGATTTCTTTAAAAACTCGTCTATTAAATTAAATTTTTGATCAATGTGATCAACTTCATCATTAATTTTATCGAACCAATCTAAAAATGAATATTTTTCACTAGCTTTTTCTTTATTTTGTGTTTGTATGCTATCATCGTAAAGCCAATTTCTTAATACAGATCTATCATAAGTAAGTATTGCAGTTTTAGGAAGTAATTCATCATATGAGTCTTTTCCTTGAATCATTAATGATTTTAGATAGTGAGCTGATGCGGATTGAAAGTATGGATATGAATTAAGAATTTTTCTAAGTTCAACTAGACTTTTTTTATCTCTTGGGTCAAAGTCGTAAATAATATCTGAATATAAATCCTTTACCATTTAGCCAAAGTTTCATTGAATATATCTTGTGTAATTCTCTCAAAAATTTCTTCTAATGCAGTATCCTTTATATCATATACTTGAAGGTTTCCAGGAAAATCATAGTAGAATGAAAATCTTCTATCAATATTGTCGTCCTCATTTAAAACATTTTCATAGCTAACCATAACAGCCATTGTAAGCCTATTTTGAGCTGCTTTAATTTCTGCAGTTGCTGCCATCGGAGTAACACTAAATTCAACAATTTCACCACTGTAGATTATATCTCCTCCTTCATTAACAAGATTTAAACTAGTCTGATTAACTATCAAGTCCTGCAGAGCAATAGTGAAGTCTGTATCTAAACCAGGTTCAATTGTTGACCCAGGTCTACCTCCAGCAGTATTTTCAAAATAATCTACTTGGAATGTCTCAACCCCAGTTGGTATAGAAGAGCCAGTAAAGCTATATATTCCACATGAAATTAGTGTTAATTGAAAAAAAAGTATAAATATTGATTTTTTAAAAATCTGATACATCTCCTAAATTATGTTGTTTAATTTTTCTATATAACGTTCTTTCAGATATTCCAAGCTCTTTTGCAGCATTCTTCCTTCTACCATTTGTTCGCATCAGCGCTTGTTTGATCATCTCAACTTCTTTATCTTGAAGAGATAAAGTTTCTACTTCCTCTATAGTCTCGGCGTAATCGAATGAATTCTCTTCAATATTTGAGCTATTATCTACATCAATTTTAGATTCAAATTTAATACTGTTAGAATCTGGGATTATCTCATCTTCACCGTATATTTTATCAATTAAACCTTGATTTTTTTCCTTAATCTCAGACGAGTCATCAGATTTCATTATCTCAAGTGTTAATTTTTTAAGATCATTTAAGTCATTCTTCATATCAAATAAAACCTTGTATAGTATTTCTCTTTCTGACGAAAAAGATGAACTATCTTCTTTAATATCATCCAAAGTGGCCGGAAGTTTAGAAACTTTATTAGGAAGATAATTATTTAAGGTTTCAATTTTAAGATTTCTTTCTTTTTCAAGTATTGACATTTGTTCAGCAATATTTCTAAGTTGTCTAATATTACCTTTCCACTCTTGTTGACTAAGAAGACTCAAAGCTTTTTCATCTAATCTTAATGTTGGCATATTATATTTTTGAGCAAAATCAGAGGCAAATTTTCTAAATAAAATAGGGATATCTTCTTTCCTATTTCTTAATGGTGGAATATTTATAATTATAGTACTTAACCTATAGAAAAGATCTTCTCTGAATTTTCCTTTTTTTATTGCTTCATCCATGTTTACATTTGTAGCTGCAACAATCCTGACGTTAGTTTTTTGAACTTTTGATGAACCAACTTTTATAAATTCACCACTTTCTAGAACTCTTAAAAGTCTAACTTGAGTAGCAAGTGGTAGTTCGCCAACTTCATCAAGGAAAATTGTTCCACCATCAGCTACTTCAAAGTATCCACTTCTGTTTGCTGTAGCACCAGTAAATGCTCCTTTTTCATGTCCAAATAATTCTGAGTCGATTGTTCCATCAGGAATAGCTCCACAATTTACAGCAATATATTTTGAATGCTTTCTATGAGAGTATTGATGAATAATTTTCGGAATGTTTTCTTTACCGACTCCACTCTCACCAGTTACAAGAACTGAAATATCAGAATTTGCAACTTGAATTGATTTTTCAATTGCACGATTTAGTACAGGATTGTCTCCTATAATCCCAAACCTTTGTTTAACTGAAAGTATTGATTCCATTATACTTTAATTTTTGTTACCTCACCTATTAGAGTAGCGGTTGTACAATCTTTAATCTTAACGTTTACAACATCTCCCAGGTTAAAATCATACTTAGGAAATACAACCACATTATTTTCAGTTGTCCTACCACTCCAAAAATTATCTGATTTTTTTGAAGTTTTATCAATCAAAACATTTCGGGTAGTATTTAAAAACCTTTTATTTCTCTCATGACTATGCTTTTGTTGAATGGTAATAATTTCTTCTAGTCTTCTCTGCTTTAGCTCACTACTAATATCATCTTTAAAATGTCTAGCTGCATATGTACCTGGTCTTTCTGAATAAGCGAACATGTATCCAAAATCATATTTGACTTCCTCCATTAATGAAAGAGTGTCCTGATGGTCTCTTTCAGTTTCTGTAGGAAACCCTGTAATCATATCATGTGAAATACCACAATTAGGAATAATCTCTCTTATTCTTTTTACCAAATCAAGGTATTGACTTCTAGTATGTAGTCTATTCATTTTTTTTAGTATCCTATCGCTTCCAGATTGAACTGGTAAATGAATATAGTTGCAAATATTATCATGTTTAGCCATCATTTCAACTACATCAATGGTCATATCTTGAGGGTTGGAAGTAGAAAATCTTATTCTTATTTCAGGAAAATTAGAAGCAACTAAATCTAATAAATTTGAAAAGGTTTTTGAATTTCTTTTTTGTTCATCTGACGCTTTTTTAAAATCTTTCTTAGGTCCACCCCCATACCATAGATAACTATCAACATTCTGGCCAAGAAGGGTAACTTCTTTATAACCTTTATTATTTAGATCATCAATTTCTTTTAAAATGCTCTCAGGGTTTCTACTTCTTTCCCTGCCTCTTGTGAATGGAACTACACAGAAAGTACACATGTTATCACAGCCTCTTGTAATCGAGACAAAAGCATTAATTCCATTATTATGAATTCTTACTGGGGAAATATCACCATATGTCTCAGATTTGGATAAAATTACATTAACGGCTCTTTGGTTGTGGTCAACTTCGTCAAGCAAGTTAGGAAGATCTTTATATGAGTCTGGACCTACAACTAAATCAACAACTTTTTCTTGAATAAGAAGTTCTTCCTTCAATCTCTCTGCCATACAACCCAAAAGACCAATTTTTAAATTCTTATTTTCTTTTTTTTGAGCGTTAAAACTCTTTAATTTATTTCTAACTGTTTGCTCAGCTTTATCTCTAATTGAACATGTATTTAATAAAACTAAATTTGCTTTTTTTGAATCATTAGTTAGCTTGTAACCTTCTTTACTTAATATAGATGCAACGACCTCACTATCAGCAAAATTCATCTGACAACCATAAGTTTCAATATATAAAGACTTGTCTTTGATAACGTAGTTTTAATCAGTAAAAATAATTAATTAATTTAAATTATGCCAATTTGTCAGTATTTAAGCTAAAAAATTTTTTTTTACATTTGGCCAAAATTATATTATGCCAAAAAACTTAGTTATTGTAGAATCAGCAACAAAAGCTAAAACAATTGAAAAAATCTTAGGACAAGATTTTAAAGTTGTTTCATGTGTTGGGCATATTTCAGATCTTCCAGTAAAAGAATTAGGGGTTGATGTAGAAAATGATTTTAAACCAAAATATGTTATTCCAACTGAAAAGAAAACTATAATTAAAGATTTAAAGAAATTTGTAAAGAACTCTGAAAAAGTATGGCTGGCAAGTGATGAAGATAGAGAGGGTGAGGCAATAGCCTGGCATCTTTATGAAAATCTTGATTTAGTTAACAAAGATTATGAAAGAATAGTATTTCATGAAATTACAAAAAATGCAATTTTAAACGCACTTGAATCTCCAAGAGAAATAAATTATAATTTGGTTAATGCTCAACAAGCTAGAAGAGTTCTTGATAGACTTGTTGGATACGAACTTTCTCCTGTACTATGGAGAAAAGTTAAAGCTGGGTTGTCTGCTGGAAGAGTCCAATCAGTATCGGTCAGACTAATTGTTGAAAAAGAGAGAGAGATAAAAAGTTATATTTCAAAAAGTTCATACAAACCAGTTGCTGTTTTTGAGACTGAAAGTGGCTCTAAGTTTAAAGCTGAACTTAACGAAAAATATCAATCATCAAATGAGGTCAAAGAGTTTTTTGATAAAAATTTTAATTCAAAATTTTCAATTGATAATATTGAACAGAAACCAGCAAAAAAATCACCTACACCTCCCTTTACAACATCAACTCTTCAACAAGAAGCCTCAAGAAAGCTTGGATTTGGTGTAACCAGGACAATGTCTGCAGCTCAAAAATTATATGAAGCAGGTTTGATAACATATATGAGAACAGATAGTGTTACTTTATCAGATGAGGCTAAGTCATCAATAATACAGAAGATTGAAGCTAAGTATGGAAAGGAATATGTTAATTTAAGGGATTATAAAAATAAAAATAAGTCAGCACAAGAGGCGCACGAAGCAGTTAGGCCAACTAATATAGATGTTGAAGATATAACATCAGATTATGACCAACAGAGACTTTACCAATTAATTTGGAGAAGAACGATTTCTTCACAAATGTCTGATGCATTAATAGAGAGAACAACAGTTAAGATCAAATCCAGCAAATATAATCCATGCTTTATAGCTAAGGGTGAAGTAATTACTTTTGATGGTTTTTTGAGAATATACAATGAAGGAACTGATGATGAAGTTGAGGAGGAAAAGGGAATTCTTCCTCAGATGAGAATTAATGAATCATTAAATTTATTAAACATTACTTCTAGGGAATCTTTCACAAGGCCACCTTCTAGATATACAGAAGCCTCCTTAGTTAAAAAACTTGAAGAACTTGGAATAGGAAGACCAGCTACATATGCTACAACAATTTCAACTATTCAAAATAGAGGCTACATTGCTAAAGGTGTAAATGAAGGAATTGAAAGAGAATTTAACTTCCTGGAGTTTAATCTTAATGAAATCAAGCATTTAAAATTGAAAGAAAAAACAGGCTCTAACAAGGGTAAGCTTGTTCCAACTGACATTGGTACCATTGTTAATGATTTTTTAGTTGATAATTTTAATAATATTTTAGATTATGGGTTCACTGCTCAGGTTGAAAAAAACTTTGACAAGATAGCATCAGGTGATCAAAATTGGACAGATATTATTAAGCTCTTTTATAGTGATTTTCACGAGAATGTTAATGAGGTAAAAGATAATGCAGAAAGACAATCGGGTGAAAAAGTTTTAGGCTCGGACCCAACTTCAGGACGAATTGTAAAAGTAAGACTTGGAAAATACGGACCTATTGCACAAATAGGTACAATTGATGAAGAGGAAAAACCAATTTTTGCTAGCCTGACTAAAGATCAACAACTTGACACAATTACTTTAGATGAAGTTCTTGAACTATTTAAATTTCCAAAACAAATAGGAACATATAAGGACGAGATAGTAACTGTAAATAATGGTAGATATGGTCCTTACATAAAATTTTCAACAAAATCTATATCAATCCCAAATGATATAGAACCTAACTCTATAAATTTGGATGAGGCAATCCAACTAATTGATCAAAAATTAAAGTCTGAAGAACCTGTATACATATATGACGACAAACCAGTTACAAAAGGGAAAGGAAGATTTGGACCATTTATTAAGTGGAATGATATGTTTATTAATGTAAATAAAACGTATGATTTTGATAATTTATCAGATAAAGAGATTGAAGAGCTAATAGAGTTGAAAATACAAAAAGAAAAGGATAAACTTATTTCTGAATGGTTAGAGGAAGGAATAAAAGTTGAAAAAGGTAGATGGGGAAGATCTATCATTTCTAAGGACAAACGCAAAGTTGAAATTCCCAAAGAAATTGATCCAAAAACTATTACACTAGAAATTGCAAAACAATATCTAAATCCTAAGAAGAAAAAATGAGCCTTGAAATACTTGAACCAGTTTCAAAAAGCCTTTTAGAGGAGCTCAGCGAAAATAATATTCAAGATAATCTTTTCAATAAACTTAAAATTCATAATCAAACTTCTGGAGTACCCAATATTGAAGAATTTGATATATGTATGCTTGGAGTAAAGGAAAACAGAAATTCATTTTTTAGTTCCAATAACCAGGATTTAAATAATATCAGAAAAGAGCTATATAATCTTAAATTTAATAATTGGAAATTAAAAATATGTGATTTAGGGGACTTACCAAATGGAGATTCAGTAAACGATACATATCATGCATTAACTGAAATATGTGAGGATTCTATCAAGAAAGAAACAATACTTATAATTATAGGTGGGACTAATGATTTAATCTTCCCTATGTTTAAATCATTTACTTCTACTGAGGGCAAAGTAAATATAGTTTCAATTGATAATCAACTAGACCTTTATCAAGATTCAGATTTAATTTCTGGTAGAACATACATGAATAAAATAATTGTTGATGAATCAAATAAATTAAATGATTTCACAAATATTGGCTATCAAAGACATTTATGTTCCCCTAATGAAATTCAATTAATGGAAAAACTTTTTTTTGAATATATTTCTCTTGGTGAAATAATTGAAAATAATATGAAAGCTGAACCTGTAATGAGAAATGCAAACATAATAAGTTTTGATATGAAATCACTATCATTTTCAGCTTCATTCAACCAAGACCAAGGGAATCCAAACGGTATTGACTCAAGACTATCCTGTATTTTAGCTAAATATGCTGGGATTGGAAACAAATCAAATTTCTTTTGTCTTTTTGAGCTAAATGATAACATAGTTTCTAATAAACTTTACTCTGAAATAATATGGTATTTTATTGATGGGGTAGATAAAAGAAATACAGAATCAAATTTTAATGACCCTCAAACTTTCAACAAGTATATTGTTCAAACATCAGGTAGAGATATTATATTTTTTAAAAGCAAGGTTTCTGAAAGATGGTGGATGCTGATAGAGAAAATTAATAAAAAAGAAAGTAGTTATTTACCTTGTTTAGAAACAGAATATCAACTTGCACTTAATGATGAGATGCCAGTTAGATGGTTAAAAGCCCAAAAAAGAATTTAGATTTCTTGTAAATATCTTTCAGCATCAAGAGCAGCCATACAACCAGTTCCTGCAGCAGTAACAGCTTGTCTGTAGTCTTTATCTTGAACATCCCCAGCTGCGAAAACTCCAGGGATATTAGTCTTTGTTGAAATTTTATCTGTAATTATGTACCCACTCTCATCCATCTCAACAATTCCTTTAAAAATAGAAGTATTCGGAGAATGTCCAATTGCTATAAACAGACCTGTTGCTTTTATTTCTTCTGTATTATTGTCAAGATTACTTTTAATCTTAACACCCTCTACTACTGTCTCACCTAATACTTCCTCTATTTCATGATTAAATAAAACTTCAATATTTTTAAAATTAACAAGTCTATTTTGCATAGCCTTTGAAGCTCTAAAATGATTTTTTCTTACCAACATTGTTACCTTATTACAAATTTTTGCTAAATAAGTAGCCTCTTCTATAGCAGTATCTCCTCCACCTACAATTACTACATCTTGATTCTTGTAAAAAAATCCATCACAAACTGCACATGCTGAAACACCTCCGCCAATCAACCTCTGCTCACTAGGTAAGCCTAGATATTTCGCTGAAGCTCCTGTAGAAATAATTACTGTCTTAGATTTAATTTCCTCTCCATTCTGGGTGTAAAGCTTATGAATCCCTCCCTTTTTTTTTGAAAAGTCAACCTTTGAGATAAAGTCTACTATAATTTTTGTTCCAAACCTCTCAGCTTGTTCCCTTAGCTCATTCATCATTGTTGGCCCATCAATGCCATTAGGGTATCCAGGGAAGTTGTCTACATCTGTAGTTGTAGTTAACTGACCTCCTGGCTCTAGACCAGTATACATTAATGGTTTTAAATCAGCTCTTGCAGCGTAAATCGCAGCAGTATAACCTGCGGGACCACTTCCTATAATGATTGTATTCATATTAAGATATTTGAGACTTAAGAATATGTAAATTTAAAAAAACATAATAATAAATTGATCAAAAGATTATTAACTTTGTAATTTCATAGAACATCCACATTAATTATGAAAAAAAGTCTAAAGTATCAATCACCTGGAATAAATGAAGATAGTAGATACGAAAAGCTTCATACAGTAACTTTTGATAATTCAACTATTGCATCCATTAACATTGCCAAAGAGGTTTGTGATCTTATCAAATCGAAACAAGAAAAGAATAAGAACTGTGTAATAGGATTTGCTACAGGTTCATCGCCTACTCGGGTATATCAAGAAATTATAAAAATTCATAAAGAAGAATCTTTGTCTTTTAGAAATGTTATAGCATTTAACCTTGATGAGTATTATGGAATTATGAAAGATGACATTAACAGTTATAATCATTTTATGCATGAGAACTTATTTGATCACATAGATATTCCTAAGGAAAACATAAACATTCCATCTGGACAAATTGGTGAGAGTAAAATAAATAAGTACTGTTTAGAATATGAAGAGAAAATTAAAAAATATGGAGGTATAGATATTCAGCTTCTTGGAATAGGTCGAACGGGACACATAGGTTTTAATGAACCCGGTTCACACTTTAACTCTTCAACAAGATTAATAACTCTAGATCATACAACAAGATTTGATGCAAGTAAAACTTTTAATGGTATTGAAAACGTTCCATCTAAAGCAATAACAATGGGAGTTAGAACAATATTTAATTCAAAGAGAATAATTGTAATGGCTTGGGGAATTCACAAAAGTCTGATTGTGCAAAAATCTGTAGAAAGTAGTGTTACATCTCTTATACCTTCAACTTATCTTCAAAATCACAAAAACACAACACTTATTCTTGATAAGGAGTCTTCAAGTGATCTGACAAAATTTAAAACACCATGGCTTGTCGGTCCATGTGATTGGAATGATTCTATGAAAAGACGCGCAATTGTATGGCTTAGCGAGGCTACCAATAAATCAATTCTTAAATTAACTGATGAGGATTATAATAAAAATGGTCTCTCAGATTTAATTGCTCTTGAAGGTTCATCATATGATTTAAATATTAAAATGTTTAACCATTTTCAAAATACTATAACTGGTTGGCCTGGCGGAAAACCAAAATCTGATGACAATACAAGACCTGAGAGAAAGTCTCCTAGCTCTAAACGAGTAATTATTTTTAGTCCTCACCCTGATGATGACGTTGTATCAATGGGTGGAACATTTGATAGACTCGTATCTCAAGGTCACGACGTTCATATTGCATATCAAGTAAAGGGTAACATTGCTGTATCAGATCATGATGCATTAAAATTTTTAGAGGTTTCAAAGGATATCATTGGAAACAATTCTGATTTGAATATAAATAAGCTGATTAAAGAGTTAAAGAATAAAAAACCAGATCAAATAGATTCAAAAGATGTAATGGATCTCAAAGGATTTATTAGGAAGAGAGAGGCAATGGCTGCTACAAGATATGTTGGAATTAAAGATTCAAATACACATTTCATGAACCTTCCATTTTATGATACTGGAAGAATTAAAAAAAATCCTCATACAAAGAAAGATCTTTTAATTACGGCTTCATTGATAAAAAAAATTGAGCCACATCAAATATATGCCGCTGGAGATCTTGAAGATCCGCATGGAACACACAAAGTATGTTTTGACATAGTCTTATCAGCTTTAGAAACCTTAAAAGATGAAAAGTTCATAAAGGATTGCTGGCTTTGGTTATACAGAGGCGCATGGTTAGATTGGGATTTACATGATATTGATATGGCAGTTCCGATGAGTCCTGAACAAGTAATTAGGAAGAGAAAAGCCATATTTTTTCATCAAACACAGAAAGATGGAGTGATGTTCCAGGGTCAAGATCTTAGAGAATTTTGGGTAAGAGCAGAACAAAGAAATAGTGAAACTGCTGAAAAATATAAAAAAATGGGTCTTGCGGATTATGCTGCAATAGAATCATTTAAAAGACATTATTATTAAATTTAAATTATGAAAAAACTAAATAAAAATATCGCTGTAATATTAATCTTAGGATCAATATTCACTACTTATTCACAAAATAATTTTTCTAAGAGAAAAATTAATAGTCTTAAAGATCAAGTATCTGTCCTAGTTGAGGAAGATAAGAAGAACACTCAAGTTATGGTTGATAAGGTATTTAGTTTTGCTGAGCTTGGTTTTCAAGAGTACGAAACATCGAGATATTTGACAAAGATCCTAAAGGAGAACGGGTTTGAAATAGAAAATGGTATTTCAGGGGTACCAACTGCATGGCTCGCAGAATGGTCTAATGGAAACGGAGGTCCAACGATTGCTCTGGGAAGTGATATTGATGGAATCCCTGTAGCTTCTCAATATCCAGGTGTTTCATACCATAAACCTATGGTAAAAAATGCTCCAGGTCATGGAGAAGGCCATAACTCTGGTCTTCCAGTTGTTATAACGGCTGCAATCGCTGTTAAAAAGGTCATGACAGAAAATAATATTAACGGAAAACTTGTTATCTGGCCAGGAGTTGCTGAAGAGCAGATCGGTACAAAAGCCTGGTATGTAAGAGATGGATACTTTGATAATATTGATATGTGCATTTTCACTCATGTTAGCAGCAACATGTCTGTGTCGTGGGGTAAAGCAACAGGGACAGGGTTGATATCTGTTGAATATACATTTGAGGGAGAAACAGCTCACTCAGCTGGTTCACCGTGGAGAGGAAGAAGTGCACTTGATGCTGCCGAGTTAATGAATATTGGTTGGAATTATAGAAGAGAACATTTACACCCAGATCAAAGATCTCATTCAATATTTACGGATGCAGGTGATCAACCTAATGTAGTTCCATCTAAAGCATCTATATGGTTTTACATAAGAAACATAACTTACGATGGGATTATGGAAAATTATGAAAAAGCAAATAAAATTGCAGAGGGAGCAGCTTTAATGACAGATACTAAATATACATCTAGAATTCTCGGAACTGCTTGGCCGAGACACTTTAATAAGATAATAGCAGAAGAAATGTATGAAAATATAAAGCAAATTGGATTACCAGAGTGGTCTGAAAAAGATCAAAATCTTGCTGTAGCTGTTCAAAAAGAAGTAAACTCTAAAAACTTAAATGGATTAGCAACAAAACTTAGTAAAATTGGATCACCACTTCCATATAATATTAGTGGAGGTTCAGACGACATAGGGGATATTTCATGGAAAGTTCCAACTGTAACATTAAGATTTCCATCTAACATTCCTGGTCTTCAAGGTCACCACTGGTCTAATGCAATTTCAATGGCTACTCCTATAGCTCATAAAGGTGCTAACGCAGGAGCTAAAGTAGTAGCGATGACAACACTAGATTTTCTTCTAAAGCCTAATAAATTAGATGAAGCTAAAGACTATTTTGAGAATATCCAGACTAAAGAAACAACATATAAGCCTATGATATCAGAGAACGATCCTCCTGCTACTTATCTCAATAAAGATATAATGGAGAAGTATAAGCAAAAGCTACAAGAATTCTATTATGATGAAACAAAATATGAAACTTATTTAGATCAATTAGGTGTTGAATATCCTGTAATTAAAAAAGACTAACTAATTTTCAGGAATAACAAACTTTAGTGGATCAAAATCCCACAAAATGGGAAGAATAAAGTATACGATTAAACTCAATAATAGGATTGAAATCAGGTTCATCCAAATACCAACTCTAACCATATCAGGTATTCGTAGGTAACCTGAACCAAAAACAACAGCATTTGGTGGCGTAGCTACAGGTAGCATAAATGCACATGATGCTGCTACAGTTGCTGATACCATTAATACAAATGGATGAACATCAAGTGTCATAGCCATTGGATATAAAATTGGAAGGAGCATTGCAGTGGTTGCAAGGTTAGAAGTTATTTCAGTTAAAAAATTAACTGAAGATATTAAAATGAAAACTAGTAAAAACAATGAAACTCCATCTAATAATGTCATTTGAGTACCTATCCATAAAGCTAATCCACTTTCTTTAAAACCTGCAGCTAAGGCCATACCACCTCCAAATAATAATAATATTCCCCAAGGTAGTTCTACCGCCTCTTCCCAATTTAATAACCTTCTTTTATTATTTTTCGTGGGTAGTAAAAAGATTACTATTGCGCCAATTATTGCAATTATTGTGTCGTCAATACCAGGGATAATTGGCTCCAATAAAAAAGATCGAGTTATCCAAGCAAAGGCTGTCATTGCAAAAACCCCGCAAACTAATTTTTCTTCATAACTAATACTTCCCAATTCTATTAATTGTTTTGAAATCTCAGCTCTTCCACCTGGAAATGTTTTTTGTTTAAATTTAAAAGCTAAACTGGTTAAATACTTCCAACATATAAAAAGTAAAAACATAGATATAGGGAAGCCAAATTGAAACCATTTAGCAAAAGTAATTTCATATCCAAATGTTTCTTCTACGACACCTGCTAATACTAGATTAGGGGGGGTTCCAATTAAAGTGGCTACACCTCCTATTGATGCACTATAAGCGATAGCTAACATTAAGGCTTTACCAAAGTTTAGATTTTCATCTTCTTTTGTTTCTGGATTGTCTCTTAATTGAGCCACTATTGCAAGAGCTATTGGTAACATCATTACAGATGTAGCTGTATTGGAGATCCACATTGACATAAATGCAGTTGCTAACATAAATCCAAGAATTATATTAACTATGTTTGTTCCAATCAGGTTTATTATATTTAGCGCAATCCTTTTGTGTAAATTCCACTTTTGTATTGCGATTGCAATTATAAATCCTCCTATATATAGAAATACATACTTATGACCAAAAGAAGCTGTAGTTTCAGTTAAACTCAACCCACCGGTTAAAGGGAATAATATAATTGGTAATAATGCCGTTACAGCGATAGGGATTGCTTCTGTTATCCACCATATAGCTATCCAAACTGTTGAAGCTAATATAGCTTTAGCTTCTGGATCAAGTCCATTTGGTTGAAAAAAAAATAAGATTAACAGGAAAGATAAAGGCCCTGAGATTAAACCTATATTTTTTGAATTCATCATCTAATTTGAGGTCTTAAAATAATACTTTTTGGATTTAATAGATCCATGAAAAACTACAGAGTACAAGACATATCCACTCCACAGCACATTGGCGACTTTATCATGCCTTCACAGTCAGGACAATATGAAACTTGTACTATATCTCCATTATCGGTTGTAATAGATTTATTATCTAATGGAGTGTCACATTTACCACATTGGCTTTTTACTGACATCCCACATTTGTCACATGTGTATGTAATATTTTCCATTTTGTAAATGTAGTAGAAAATTTATAAATAAATATTTCGTATAAGTACTTCATCAATAATAAAGAGGTAAAAATTATAAATATTAGATAAATATTGTAATTTGTAGTAAACAATTAATAAACTAAACAATATGAAAAACATACTTAGTTCTGTATTTCTGGTTTTTACATTATTGTCTTATGGTCAGAATTCTGTTTCTGGTGTAGTTTCAGATGAAAACGGAGTGCCACTTCCTGGTGCCAATGTAATCATTGAAAACACTAATACAGGAGTTTCGACTGACTTTGATGGAAACTTTGAAATAAATGCAGCACAAGGAGACGTTTTGGCTATAAGTTATATTGGGTATACAACCCAATTTATTACTGCTAACGGTCAAATGGGTCTTAATATATCATTACAACTTGATAATGAACTTGAGGAGGTAGTAGTAACTGCACTTGGTTTTGCAGCTATTCGTGACCAACAAGGTTCTACTTCGTCTGTTATTGATACAGATGATGTTATCAGATCGGCTGAGCCGACAGTTGTTAACGCCCTGAGTGGAAAAGCTTCAGGTGTAAGAATTACTAGATCAAATGGTGATCCTGGTGCAGGTAGTACCATTAGAATTCGTGGTGCTAACACAATTGATGGTTCAATACAACCCTTAATTATAGTAGATGGTGTTCCATTAGATAATACAACATCATATGCTGGTGGTAACAATATTACAGGTAGTAACGGTGGTGTTACTCAAGGTTCACGTTTAAATGATATTAATCCTAGTGATATAGAATCAGTTAACGTTCTTAAAGGTGCTTCTGCAGCCTCACTCTACGGTAGTAAAGCTGCAAATGGTGTTGTAGTTATTACAACCAAAAGGGGTCAAAGAGGTAAAGCAAAGATTTCATTTAAATCTTCTTATTCTTTTGATGATATTTCTGAGAGAATTCCTATGCAGAGTTCATGGGGTCAAGGAAGAAGTGGAGTGTATGGTGAATCAAGAGCTGAATCTTGGGGTGATTATATTCCAGGAAGAGCAGGAGGTCAAGATGCATTCAAATCAGGTGCTTATTTTCTTGCTGATAGTGGAAGAACATATCAAGCTGTTGATTCAAAAAACTCTAAAGACACCTTTGTTGAGGAAAACTTTAACTCTGTTTTTGGAACAGGAAATGCTCTTCAAAATGATTTAACTATAAGTGGTGGTAACGAAAACAGTAACTACTTTTTTAGTTTGGGACATTTAGACCAAGATGGTGTAATCAAGAATGCGACTTATGAGAGAACTAATGCTAGATTAAACTATGAAGCAAAATTGAATGATAAGATCACTTTATCATCAAAAATGGCTTATACATATACAAACTCTAATAGAATCCAGCAAAGTTCAAATGTGTCTGGACTTATGATAGGTTTACTCAGAACCCCACCTGATTTCGATGGTAGGGATTACAAAGGAACTTATGTTAGTTCAAGTGGAGCTGAATATATCAATAGAGGTAGATCATACAGAAAATCTATTGGACAAAGTTCAAACCAGTCATATACAAACCCTCTTTGGACAGTAAATGAGCAAGAGTCAAGTACTAGAGTTAACAGGATATCAGTTACTCCACAATTAACAATTAAACCAACTAATTGGTTACAAATTATTACTAGGGGTAATCTAGATGTTGCTGATGATAAAAGAACTTATTTCTTCCCTATAGGTGATGCGAGTTCACGTGCTAATGGTCAATATCAAGAAGATGCATTAGATATTAGAAATTCTGCATTAGATGTTATTGGAAAAGCTAACTTCCAATTATCGGATGAGGTAAATCTTACTGCAACTGTTGGTTGGAGTTATAATGATAGAAAGTATTCCAGATTATCAGGAAATATTACAGGATTTTTGGTTAATTCATCAAAAAGAACAACTGCTCTTAATACATCTTCGGAGGCATCAACTTTTGATGGTTTTAAAACCTTTAGAAGATCAAACAGAGGTTATGGAATCTTAAACTTTGATATTAGTGATCAACTGTTTATCAATCTATCTGGAGCTCAAGAAGCTTCATCTACTATTAATGGAACATTCTTCTATCCAGCAGCAGATGCAGCATGGGTGTTAACTGAAGATGTTGTTCAATCAAATATAATGTCGTTTGCTAAGCTGAGAGGATCATGGGGTCAGGTAGGTGTTCAGCCTTCTGCTCACAAATTTGAAACTCTTGCAGAGGGTGGATTTGGATACTCTACTTATAGTGATCCATTAGATAGCAATTTATTTGGAGGTGGTTTTAGACTTGATAATAACCTTGGTAATCCAAACCTTGAACCTGAAATTAAAACTGAGTGGGAAATTGGTGGTGACTTTAGATTTTTTGACGATAAGGTCTCACTTTCTATGACATACTATGATAACATTATTGAAGGTATTCTTCTTGATGTATCTCTTTCTCCATCAACTGGTTTCTCAACTCAATATGGTAATTATGGTGAAATGACTAATAATGGTATAGAAATTGATCTTGGAGTAGATATTATCAATACAAATGACTTTAGTCTTTCAGGAGCAATTAATTGGTCTACAAATGAGAATGAAGTAACGGATCTATATGGAACTGAATCTATAAACTTATCTCCTGGAGCTTCAGTAAGTTCAAGAGCTGTTGTAGGTTATCCATTAGGAGTACTTTATGGAACAGGATCAAAAACTAAAGCAGATGGAAGTTTTGATTTAAACTCTAATGGTTTTCCACAAATAACGTCTAGCCCAATTGTACTTGGTGATCCTAATCCTGATTGGAGAGGTGGTTTCTCATTAAACATGCGTTATAAGAAGTTTAGACTTAATGCTGTTCTAGAACACTCTCAAGGTGGGGAGTTTTCTCCAAGAACATTATGGGTATTAAGAAGATTCGGAACTACTCAAGAAACTGCTAACAGATTAACTTTATCTCAAGACCTTGTTAATTACAGAGGAAATACTATTTCAGCTGGAACAACAGTAAGAGGTAATGTACAAGACTTTGGTGGTGGTCCAGTTCTTCTAGACGAAAATTGGTATAGAACCGGTATTGGGGGTGGTTTTGGTGACAACCAAGCATATAACTTCTCAATAGCTGATGCTACATGGACTAAATTAAGGGATTTATCTCTTAGTTATGTTATAGATACTCCAGCTGTTACTAATCTAGGTTTAAGTGATGTTATATTAACATTTACTGGTAGAGATCTTATAAACATAAATAAAGTAGATGGAATTGACCCTGAGATTAATACAAAAGGTGTTAGTGTTGCTCAAGGTGTTGAGTATTTCACGAATCCTCAGACAAAAGGTTATCTCTTTAGTTTAACAATTAATTACTAAAAAAATGAAAAAATTATTTACAAATTCAATATTAGCTCTTCTACTTGTTTTCTCATTTTCATGTGAGGACTTAAACGAAGACATTAATTCAAACCCTAATGATATTTTAATTACTGATGTAGAGGATAAATTATTTTTAACGGGTGCACAACTAGCAAATATTCAGTTACAGTTAGGTCACCTCAATAGAATAAGTGGTATGTACTCCGGTCAGCTAATTGGATTTAGTTCACTTTATTCAAATATCTATGGGTATAGTTTATCAACAGTTGAGTCAAACAGTGAATGGTTTACTCTTTATGTAGGTGTACTAAATAATATGAGACAACTTCAAGAGAACTCATCTAATACACTACTTGTTGGTATAGCTGAGATAATTGAAGGACATGCTTTTGGAACAGCAGCCTCTTTATGGGGAGGTATTCCTTACAGCGAAGCAGGAAATCCAGAAATAGAGGACCCAATGTTTGATTCTCAAGTTTCAGTCTATGATGCCGCAATTCAGAAATTAAACTCTGGTATTGCTACACTTCAATCTGCACCATCTGGTGGTCTTTCTCAGGACATTTTGTTTGGAGGTGACAAGAGTAAATGGATTGAAGCTGCATATACATTAGTAGCTAGGTTTAATCTTCATAAAAAAAACTATGGAGCAGCTATTTCTGCAGCTAATAGCGGGATAAGCTCTGCAGCCGGTGATATGAGATATAATCCTCCTGGAACACAATCTGGAGATCAAAACTTGTTTGCAACTATTTTAAATGGTTCAAGAGCAGGTGACCTAGGAAATTCATCCGCAGGTACTGAAAGCTTTTTACTTCAGCTTTTAAGCAATGATTACAGTACTAACAGAAATCATGCAAAGACTGATGAAACAGCAAGATATGGATACTATAAGATTAACTCTACAAGTGGTTCTGCCAATACTGGAATAATAGCAGAAACAGAACCTCAAAATATGGTCACATATTTTGAAAATGAGTTGATTCTAGCTGAAGCTAAAGCAAGGCAAGGTGCATTAACTGATGGTCTTCCACATTTAAATAATGTTAGAGCGTGGCTTAATGGAGGTGGTAACTTAAACAGTAATCACAGTTCGAATTCATATAAATATGATGCTTTTGTTGCATCAGATTTCAATTCAGGTGGAATTGAGAATTCAGATGGAGTTGATCCAAAAACTGCTTTTATAAGAGAAGTTATTGAAGAAAGATACGTTTCAGGTTTTGGTATGCACATGGCTTTTAATGATGCACGAAGATTAAGAAAATCTGATAGCTCTTATGCTGTTCCTTTTGTTTTAGTTGAGGGTCCTAATCCTCCATATCCAGAAAGAATGCCTTATGCTGCAACAGAATTAAATTCCAATTCTAATGCTCCTGCAGAGGATCCAGGTATTTTTACCAAAACAGAAGTAAATCAATAATATTTACAAAAAAGTAATATTTAGAAAAAAGGTTTGTAAATTTTGCAAACCTTTTTTTTATGAATAAACATTTAAAAATATTTTATCTTATTCTACTTACTCTTGTTGCTGCATGTGAAAATATAGAAACTAAGTACTCTAACAATGTTATTTCTTCTCCTCATCCATTAGCAACTGAAGCTGGTAGACTTATGTTCCAAAAAGGAGGTAACGCATTTGATGCTGCTGTTGCATCTGCTTTTACATTGTCGGTAGTTGAACCAAGCATGAGCGGAATAGGTGGAAGAGTTCAAATCATTTATAAAAAGTCGCAATCTGGAATTTTTGGAATTGATGCCACTACTCAAATACCAGAAAATTTTGTTAATGAAGTAGATGAGTTACCAAGTTTTGGATATAAAACCATCGGAATCCCTGGTGTTGTAGCTGGTTTAATAAAGCTTCATGAAGAAAATGGAATTTTAGATTTAAAGACAGTCATGTCTCCTTCAATTAATATTGCTTCGAATGGATTTACAATACTTCCTGGGGAGATAGAAAGACAAAAAAATGAAAGAGAAAAAATTATGCTTTTTGAGGGTACGAAAAGTTATTTTCTTAATTCAAATGAGGAGTCTTTCAAAATAGGGGACAAATTAATCCAGAAAGACTTAGCTAATACCCTAAGAGCCATAGCTAATAATGGTAAAAAAGGGTTCTACGAGGGAGAAGTAGCAAAACAAATAGCCTTTGATATACAGTCTAATGGAGGCTTTATAACTGAAAATGATTTAAAAAATTACTCTGCACGAAAGTCTGAGATTTTAACTGGTAAATTTAATGGGTATGAAGTTCATGCACCTAATATCCCATCATATGGTCAAATTACAATTCAAATGATTCAAGTGTTTGATCACCTCAGTATAAATAGTGAGTTAGATTGGGTTTTAAAGGTCTCAAGTGCAATTGAAGAGGTTTATAAATACAGACAGTATCAAAATAATCTAGACTCTGTATCTAGTATGTTATCAATTGAAAGAGCAAAAGAGATTGCAAATAAAATTGAGAATGACATTAAATATCTCCCCCATGAAAATAATATTGTAAAACCAGATGCAGTGCATATGACTCAGGGACACACTGCACATTTGACTACCTCTGATAACAATGGGAACGTAGTCTCACTTACTCAAACCTTAGGGCCAAGTATGGGGTCAAAAGTTACAACTAAAGGGTTGGGATTTTTGTATAACGTAACAATGGGACCTTATCTAGGAGGATATCTAGGTGAAGATAAACCAGGAAATAGGGTTTCATCTCATATTTCTCCAACTTTATTTACAAAAAAAAATCAAGTGATACTGGCACTTGGGGCAGCGGGCGGTAACAAAATTCCAATAGCAATCAACCAAGTAGCATATAGGTTTCTTAAGCAAAAACTGCCAATAGGTGAATCCCTTTTTTTACCTAGAGTTTATAAAGATAATAGTCCAATTTATGTAGAAAGCCATCTAGGTTTAACTAGGTTTTTCAATTATGATTTTCAATCAGGCAACTATAATGTTGAGAAGATTAAAAGTGAAGGATATTTTGGAAGAGTTCATGCAGTTGTATATGACTCTATTAATAAAAGCTGGGTAGGTTCAGCTGATCCAGATTGGGAAGGGAGTGTAAGTTATTATAAATGATAAAATTTCAAAAACATATAATTCTATCTATTGTCTTAATATTAGGATTAGTTTGTAATGTTCTTAATGCTCAAAATTATATTGGATCATTAAATGATTCAATTTTAAAATACAAGGCAGCAGAATATCAAAAAGCCCTAGATTTTGGCTTTTTAGCTCTCGATTTTTTTAAGGACGAGGATGAAATGTCTCTCGAATTTGTTAATACAAATTATTATTTGGGTGAAACATACTTTTATCTAGGAGAATATAAGACCTCTTTTGAATATCTATCCCAAACTCTTGAACTTTATGATTTATTGAAACCAAATCAAAGAAGAAATAAAGATGTAGTTAAACCACCTTGGGTTCTTATTATAATGGGTAATGTGTTTTATCAAAAAAAGGACTATGACAACGCTGAAAGATTTTATAATGAGGCATTAGAAAATTTTAAATTATTTGATGCAAATTATAATGATGAAAAATTTGCTGGAATTAATACTTCTTTGCTTAATCTTTCACTTGTTAAGCGAGATCAAGGAGATTTAAAATTAGCTAAAGAGCTTTTGGACCAATTGTTTAAAAGGGTAAATAATTTTAAACCAACACCTACGGATCTTGTGAGAGTATATACTTCATATATGGAGTTGTACATGTTTTCTGGTAATAAAAATTTGGTAGTTGAAAATTTTAATAAAATTAAAACTATCTACGAGTCTTCTTCATCCATAACTAATTTAGAACTCGAATCACCTTTAGTTTTTGCAATTGCAAATCGTACGTATGCAGATTTCTTAGAGTCTAATGGGCAAGTTGAAGAGTCACTAGAATATCTGCTTTTTGCAAGAAACTTAGTTGAAGATATTCCAAATGAAATCCCTAAAGTTAACTCTGAAATCTCAAAAACATATTTTTTACTCGGAATGAATGATAAGGCAAAAAATTTAATTCAAAAAAATTTAAATCATGAAAGAATTAATGCAACTCAAAGATTAAATAATTTTAAACTTCTTGAGAAAATTTATCTGAGTGAGCAGTCAACAGAAAATTTATTAAGAGTAAAAGATTCTATTATTTTTTATAATGAACAACCTATTATAGAGCAACAAGAAAAAGAATTTAATACTCTAGAGAATTTAATTCTAATTAGTGAAAAACAAGATGATTTAAATAAATCTCAGTTAAGGACAAACCGAATAATTTTGATTTCACTCATTTCTTTTTCAGCCTTAATTTTAATTCTTTTGTCGCTAAAATTTAACTTTGATCTTCAAAAAGAAAAGAATACAAGACTTAGTTTAGAGAAAGATCTAATAAGTGAGGAGTTGAAACAAAAGAAAAGAATGCTTTTTAGTAAGGTTAATTTTATATCTCAAAGAAATGATTACTTGAGTAAAATCAGTGATCAAATAGGACAAGATTTTCCCGAAAGCAAAAAGCTTAAAAGACAAATAAAAAATATTACCAGCTCAGAAAAAACTTACAATGAATTTGACAAAATGTTTAGTCAAGTATATCCAAAGTTTTATAAAAAACTAAATGCATTAACTAAACTATCTCAAACAGACATTAGATTAGCCTCTTATATCAGAATGAATCACACAAATAACGAGATATCAAGGATTTCAGGTATATCATTTAGAACTGTTGAAAGTCAAAGATATAGGCTATCAAAGAAGCTTGATCTTGCAAAAGGTCAGGATTTAAACTCTTTTATTCAAAATTTGTAGCTAAATCTTATGATTAGATAGATTATTTTACGCAGTATTAATGCAGTATATTAAATTTTCCTTCATACCTTTATTTTAATAATTTTGAACTATAAAAAACTAATTATGACAAAAAATTCTATTTTAAGCATATTTCTGACTATAGCCTTTGGCTTTTCAGCTTATGCTCAACAGATAACAGGATCAGTTAGTGATGACAGTGGTATTCCTTTACCAGGTGCATCGATTGTAATTCAGGGAACATCTACGGGTACAACAACCGACTTTGATGGAAACTTTTCAATTGAAACGTCTCAAGGAAGCACACTAGTTATTAGTTATGTTGGATATGAATCACAACAAGTTGTTGTTGGATCATCTTCAATAAGCGTTCAATTGGTCTCAGATAATGCTCTTGACGAGGTAGTAGTAACTGCTTTAGGTCTTACAAGAGAAAAAAAGTCACTAGGATACTCTGTAACAGAAGTTGAAGGTGATGCAATAAATTCAATAAAAGATAACAATATCGCAAGCTCTTTAATGGGAAAGGTTGCAGGATTAAATATTACACAATCAGGTACGATTGGTTCTGCATCTAGAATAACATTAAGAGGTAATAACTCCGTTAACGGAATGAATCAAGCACTTATAGTTGTTGATGGTATTCCAATTAACGCAGACGGTATTGAATCTCAAAACAATGCAGATTACAGCTCGTATGTAACCGGTGGAGGTATTACTGATATTAACGCTTACGATGTTGAATCAATTTCTGTTCTTAAAGGACCAAATGCATCTGCGCTTTATGGTTCAAGAGCTGGTAATGGTGTAATACTTATTACTACAAAAACAGGATCTGATGCTGAAGGTTTAGGTATTTCTGTTAATACAAACATAACTGCTGATGAAGTAATGTTCTTACCTGAATTTCAAAATGAATATGCTCAAGGTACATTGGGTGCTGCATACACAGATATTGTTACTGATTTTAGTTCGTCTTCATGGGGTCCTAAAATTGACGGATCTGAACAAATGTATTTTACTGGTATTCCAAGAAGAACTCAAGCTTATGAGAACAATGTTAGAGACTTCTTTAACACTGGAATTAAAGCCATAACATCGATGTCAATTCAGAATGCATCAGATAATGGTTCAGTAAGATTCTCATATACTAATAATGATACTAAAGGTATTATACCTAGTTCAACTTTAGTTAGTCACAACTTTAACTTAAGAGGATCTATGAAGTTATCAGATAAAATGTCAATAGACGCTAAAGCTACTTATTACACACAAGAAGTAAATGGTCGTCAGTCTATGGGTGGTGAAGGTATTATGGGGTCTCTCTATGAACTTCCAAGAACTGTTGACATAAGAGATTTAGAAAGGTTTCAAGTTGAGAATCCTGGAACACCAGATGAGTTCAAGGTTATAAATGTTGCTGGTCCAAATTCACAAACTTCTAATCCATATTGGATGGCTAATCATGATGAACGAATTGAGAGAAGAAATAGATTCTTTGGTTTTGCAAAAGTTGACTATAAATTTACAGATTGGTTAAGTGCATTTGTTAGAGTAGGTGCTGATATTACTGATACGAAAAGAAAATCAATAACAAAGCCAGGTCATCACTTTTATAGAGGTGGTAGAATGGATCTAAGCAATCAATCTTCAGGTGAGTTAAATACCGATCTAGTATTTACAGTTGATAAAGACATAACAAGTGATTTAAATTTAAATTTAAATGTTGGTGGTACTTTATCGAAAAGAACATACGAAAATTATTACCAGTTTGGAGAAAACTTTAAGATTCCAACTAAATTCTTTTTAAATAACGCAGCTAATCTTTTAGCTCCTTCTGAAACTCCTTTAACAATTAAGAAAGTTAACTCAGCCTTTGCAAGTGCAAACTTTGCTTATCAAGATTTTCTTTATGTTGATATAACTTCAAGAAACGATTGGTCTTCTACGCTTGGTGAAGACAATAGATCATATATGTATAACTCGGCTTCAGTTTCAGCTCTTTTAAATAGCATTATCGATCCTGGACAAGAGCTGTTTAATTTACTTAAAGTAAGAGCTGGTTATGCTCAAGTAGGTAATGACACAGACCCATACCAATTATATCAAACTTTTAATGTTCCTGGTCAAGGATATCTTGGTCTTACAACTTTAAGTGCTCCAAGTATTAAACTAAATGAAGACTTAAAACCTGAGCAGGTTACTTCTTTAGAATTTGGTATTGAAGGTTCTATGTTAAACAATAGATTAAACTTTGATATTTCGGTTTATGATAAAGAAACTACAGACATGATCTTTAATGTTCCTGTTCCTGCTGCAACTGGTTTCCAATTCTTCAAAGAGAATGTTGGAAAAGTTTCAAACAAAGGTGTGGAAGTAACTATAGGAGGAAGAATAATTCAAAACAGTAAGATGGTTTGGGACTCATCTCTTAACTATTCTACAAATGACAATGAATTACTAGAATTAATTGACGGTTTAGATACATTTACTTACATGACTACAAATGATGGTTTAATCGCATTAAGAGCTCAAGTTGGAGGTACTATCGGTGATATTTATGGTTCAGTTTGGGAAACAAACGATGCTGGTCAACGTATGGTTCGAGAAGACGGTCGTCCTATGGCATCTGATCCAAATCAGTACTTAGGTTCTGCTCAACCAGACTTTTTAGCTGGATGGTCTAATACTTTCAGATATGGTAACTATACACTTAACTTCCAAATTGACGGAAGATTTGGTGGTCAGTTCTTTTCTAATACATCAAAAACTATGGATGGTACTGGAACAAGTGCTAGAAGTGCTCAATACAGAGATACTGGTATAACTGTAGAAGGAATTAATTCTGCTACTGGATCTGCTAATGCTGAAGCTATTACAGGTCAAGAATATTGGGGATCACTCACAGGAATTTCTGAGCAATATATTTATGATCAAGACAATATTAGACTTAGAGAACTAAGTCTTGGATATCAATTCCAAAATACTCAAGCTTTAGGAATACAAAGCGCAAACCTACAGCTTGTTGGAAGAAATCTTTTCTTCTTTTCAAAAGACGCTCCTGATGTTGACCCAGAGATGACTCTTGGTACTGCAGTTGGTGCGCAGGGTATTAACCACAATAACCTACCTTCAGTTAGAAGCTTGGGGTTAAACCTTACATTAAACTTCTAAAAACTAAAACTATGAAAAACAATTACTTTTTAACATTAATAGCTTTAATGGCCCTAATGGTCTCTTGTACAGATGATTTCAACGAGATTAATGAAAGGCCAGATGCTTTAGCCCCTAGTGACGTAAGTGCAAAATATTTTGTAACTAACGCTCAAACAGGTCTATTTGCACCCAATAGATATCCCTATTGGAGAGGTCCAATCATTCACTCAGATAGATATGCTGGGCATACATCTTTTGGTTATAAATCAAACTGGTGGGATGATGGTTTAGGATATAATTATCATGCTGGTTATACTAGTGCAGTACACGACGCATGGTTTGCTAGTTACAACAGTACTTTAACAGCTTTTACAAATTTTGTAAAAGAAGGAGGTACTCTTGAAAATGATAAGTATTATGCAATTGCATTGATAATGAAAGGACTTTATTATCAATATTATACTGATACATTTGGAATGGTTCCAATGTCAGAGGCTTCAAACCCTGATATAGTTGCTCCTAAGTATGATGATCAACTAACAATTTACAGTACGTTAGTTCAAGATCTTGATACAGCTATTGGTTTAATTGGAAATAATGCTACAACTGGATCAGGTGTTGACCAGTTAACAGATAATGATCTTTTCTTTAATGGAGATCTCCAAGCATGGAAACAACTAGCTAACAGTTTAAAACTAAGATTAGGTCTTAGAGCTCAAGGCGCACCTGGAGAAGGTTTCTCTAGTTCTGCTGTTGCATCTGCTGTTTCAGGAGGTGTTCTTGCTAACACAAATGCTCTACTTTCAAGAGATCTTGAGATTAGTACATGGGTTAGTGCTGTTTATGGTGATGTATGGGGTCCATTCTATGGTGGAGGAAACTGGCATCTAGCTAAAACTCTAGTTGACGCTCTTAGAGACAATAATGATCCTAGACTTGCTAAATATGGTAAGCCAAGTAAAGGTGGTACAATTCAGTGGGCTAAGCCAGCTGAAGGTGAAAGAGTAGCTTTATTTGACAAACATGTTAATTACTTAACAGGTATTCTTGACAGTGCTGGTGCTACATATACTAAAACTTCAGATGGTGCTGGTGGTTATACAATTACTATGCCTGAGAACACTAACTATATAGGTCAGCCAACTAGACTTAATGGAAAAATCAAGCCATTATTAGATAGAAAACTTTGGTCTGAGCCAGCTGATATAGTAGTTAATCAGCATAATTCTGGTAAGCCTATTTTTCCTTTTGTAGTTATGACTGCAGCTGAGAGTCACTTTATGATAGCAGAAGCTATTACTAAAGGTATGGCTAGCGGTAATGCACAATCTCATTATCAAACTGGAATTAGACATGCAATGGAGTTATGGGATGTAGCAGGTGGTGATATTGATACTTATTTAGCAAATGAAGATATGGCACTTCTGAATGGAAGTACAGATCAAAATTTAGAGAAAATTGCAACTCAAAGATGGATGGCATTATTTACTAATGGTTTTGAAGCTTGGGCTGTAGTTAGAGATACTGGTTATCCAACTGAGCTTAGTGCTGGTGTTAGCGATGATGATATCTTTGTTCTAGGTGACCTCAACGGAGAGTATCCTCAAAGAATGAGATATGGATCAGGTCCTTATAATACAAATGGTGCTAATGTTGAAGCAGCAAATGGTGTGCAAGGTCCAGATAAACAAGGAACTAAACTTTGGTGGGCTAAATAACA
>TARA_B100001057_G_scaffold389469_1_pt1 | contig 26671 bp, 41 predicted proteins | sample TARA_B100001057 | Tara Oceans TARA_B100001057 (sample SAMEA2621839) | marine metagenome | biome: marine biome (ENVO:00000447); feature: surface water layer (ENVO:00002042); material: "saline water (ENVO:00002010), including plankton (ENVO:xxxxxxxx)" | depth 5 m
TCTAATTTAATTTTTACCATTTAATTTCTCCAAATAGTTATATGTATTTATCATTTATATATGGATATGGAGCCAAAAAAAGACCCTCGTTAGAGGGTCTTTTAATACACGCAAAGTGTGGGTTGGACTAACGTCCAGGGGGGTAAATTAGTATGCGAAATCGGCTACTGTAAAGTCAGCGCCTAGAGCCGCGTCTAAACCAGCGGCATCCCATGCGCCGTTGTTTTCTACTGCAATTCTTACATCGTTACCGTCAATAGCACCTAATATTACAACTGTTGCTTTTGTTCCAGTTGTTTCTACGATTGCTTTCATGTCGCCAGATGCCATACCAGTTTTTGTAACTGTAAAGTGATTTAAGTTACCTGTTAAAAACTGACCTGCATCATATGATTCATGTACTTTTGCCATTTTAGTTCTCCTAAATAATTACTTGAGCATTATAAAAGTATTGCTCTATACGTTTATTTATCATTTTTGTTAAAAAATTGGGTATATTAGCGACCAGATTTCTTATATCTTGGTCCTGATCCTCTACCAGTTTGATATGAAGTCTTACCTAAAGCCTTACCTACTTTGTTTGCGGCTACCATTGCACCGCCAAAAGCGGCAATTTTAGTGATTGGCTTGTCCCAAATGTCTTTTACGATACCTTTTGTAGTCTTAGTGTCTTTATATATGTAGTTTCCACGCTTTTGGAACGCCTTTAACGCTGGCATTAACTCACTACGCATAGCTTTTGAACGTGTATATTGCATCATTCTAGTAGTAACTAGTGCTTTTTGATTTTGATTTAGATTATCCCAATCACCTATAAGTCTTCTCATTGACTTTAACATACCATCTTGTACGTTTAAATCACGTTGAAATCTTAATAGCATTCTTTGTTCAAATCCTGAATCTGATTTGCCTGCACCTATATGTTGCATGTATCTTAACAAATCCTGTTTCTTTAAATTAATTCTTGAAATAGCAATCTGGTCTCTTGGATCTGTATATTCTATCTTCTTACCCATTAAACGATGCAGTGTTGCATATAAATCAGTTCCGCTTGTTCTAAAGTAGTCAAAATTTCTATATGCGATTGTTCTATTAGCATAGTCTTTTGCCAATGGTGCAAATTCATAATCTTTGTTCATCATGTTTAACTGCATAATATAAGCAAATGCAAGTTCACCAGCATCACTTACGTTAAGAGCATTCATAGTTTGTTTTGTTCTGAATAATCTACTCTCTGTTAATTGATTTACTAACTTTAATTCGCTTTCGTGTTTATACTGTTTCATTATTTTGTATTCCTTGATTGTAATACTTCGTTACATTTACCACTTGCATATGATGAAAACCAACGAGGAGCAAAGGCATGAATTGCACATGCATAAGCCGACTTTTCTAACTGCCACGATACCCACATTGCATGTTTAAAGTGTTGCCAACGTGTCTCGCCTACTTGTTCTAAGTGTAATTTGCATTTCTTACTAAACATTGTTCTAACTCTTAATCTCTTGGTGCGAAATTAGCCGCACTGAATTCTAATCTATCGACAATCTTCATTGCTCTACCAATATGGTCAACAATTACAAAGCCTTCTGGATCTGTAACTTTAAGTGAACCGTCTGGTTGCTCAATAAAACTGTCTATCGCTTTTATGTTTCTCATCTTTTGCTGAAACATCATCTTAATTGCCTCAGTTTTTAGATATGCTTTGTACATATTAGCGATTTGCTTCTTATTGTTATTTATAATTTCTGATACTTGTGATTTAGCCGTTAATTTTGCCTGACCTGCTTTACCTTCTGGTCCTGTTTTTAATTTAGCAACTGCATCGTCAAATTTTTGTTCTAATGCAACTAAAAAGTCTTGTGCAAATTTATTTGAATCTTGTTCTAGTGCTTGACCTGAACGAATTGGTTTATTTGCATGTGCCTTAATTGCATCTACTAGTTCAATGCCTCCAATTTTTTGATTTAATGCTTTGAATGTATTAGCATCAACTGACATTGAACTTAATTCTTTAATTGCTGAACGTATCTTTGCACTGTTCTCTTTAGATAACTGTACTTGACCTGTAACATCTTTAATTCTTGCATCTGTAAACCAAACTTTTGAAGATGGTCTTAGTTTACTAGCATCAAATCCAAATGTTGCTTTCATTTCTTCCATACTATTACCTGAATAACTTGTATGGAATACAATACCAATATCAGCCGCCATCATTTCTTTTGCAGTTTCACTATCTGCTGGTACAACATACGTAATTGTATTTGGTTTGAATGCTATATGAGATTTGCCTTCGATATTAACTTGTTTCAAATCGCCTTTAGTGAAAAGTAAGTCACCTTGCAAGACACCATCAATACCTAAGTCTTTTAAACTGTCTAATGATACGTTTAATTTATTACGTAGACCTTCTTTACTTACAGGTTCATCATTCTTAGTTGTATCAGGGTGATTTGTTTCTATATCGTCTGATGTTTTATTTAATTTTGCCTTCTGAGCAAACACACCTTTAGTACCCACAAAGAATTTTCCATCTTCTGGATCAGTTCCTGCAAATACGGCTGGAGACCCATCCCATTTTGTAGTGATAGCATCGCCTCCGCCTTGACCATCTAGTGTATTAAGAAGTTTAGTAAACGTTCCTACTACTCTTTTTATACCTTCTGAGCCTTGTATAAACACAAGTTCTTCTGCGTGGTCTAAGTGTGTATTCTTGTCTTCTTCTTGTAATTCTGCATCTAACAGGCTTTTCATCTTTTTATGAAAGCCTATTTGTTTCAAACGTGGCTTTCTTGGGCCTCTAAATCTTCGTTCCCTGCCTTTGCCTATAATATCTCTTATCTTCATTTTTTGTCCCCAAAAGGTCTTTCGCCAGTTAGATAAGGCTTAGCAAACCATAATTTAAACCATTCATCTGTACCAGGTTGTATATTATGTTTCTTTTGAAGTTGAGATTTTTCAGTACCAGTATAAGATATATTTTCTTGCTGAGTTTCCTCAGGTTGATATGGCTTATATATACCAGATAAAACTTTTAATCTTTTTAGTTGTTGCTCTAAATCCATTACTTCTTGACCTTAACACTTTTTATACCCCTTTGAAATTTTCTTGGATCTTTTGAACGTATACTATTGACTAATCTTTTAGATAAGTCTGATGCAACCTCTTCATCGAACTCACGATTAATGAATTCTAGTAGATTTATTGCACCGGAAATAATATGTTCAGCCTTTTGTTCTACGAATCTTTCTCTTTCATTTGTATATGCAAGAGAGTTTAATTCTTCAAAAAGACTCTTACGTGGTTTATCCATGGGTATTTCTCCGTTCTACTGTATTTATCAGTTTTCATCAAAAGGAGAACGTGTTTTGGTCTTTAGCATTGCTCTTAGATTCTTTGCAACATCGGTTTGTTCTTCTGATTGTTCTATTTTTTGTACGTTTTCTGCGGTTATTGTAGTCTTTTTCTTAAGTTGGTCAACAATGTTTAATGTACTTGAAAGTTGTGCGCCATCGCCATCATCAAATCCTTCTGAATTATCGTCTGTAATTTTCAAACTATCTCTATCAAATACTAGATTAATTTTACTTCCTACACCACTTGATGAACGTGTTTTAAGTAATTGTAACTGATACTGACCACGTTCTCTCATTGCTTGACTTGTAAAGATACCGATAACATTATCCGCAGTTTGAATTTTTGAAATACCACCTGCGATATGTGAATGGTCAAACTCAATTTCTTCTACTGCACTTCTGTTTAACTGTGACGCAGTTACCAAAACAGTTTCAGTTTCCATTGCAAAGTTACGAATTTCTTCTGTTACATACTTGTCTTTAATAAACAAGTCTCCTGCAGAAACTTTTTTAGTTGCTGGCATTAACAAATCAAGATAATCAACACACATACAATCTATTCGTTTGCCTGTTTGTATTTGTAATTCTTTTATATATGAACGTAAATCATTTACTGTAGAACCTGAAGGAAGATACTTAACTCTAAGCATTCCTGATTGTTTACCTTTTGTTTTAACTGTTAACTCTACATCATCTAGTTCTTTAAAAATTCTTTTTGTACTTCTATCTGTAAGCATCGCATCCATACGCATACTTGATAGTTCTTCTGAAAGTTCAAGAGTAAAGTATACAACATTCATTCCAAGTTGTGCCCAATTCAAACTCATGTTTTGCATGAACAAAGATTTACCTGCACCAGAACCACCTGCAAAGATTGTAATCTCACCTCTATTGATACCACCATAGAGTTTATCATCTAACACTTTCCAGCCTGTTGATATCTGACCATTGTTATCTTTTAATTTTTCAAGTCTTGCTCTAGGATTTTCAAAGTAATCAGTACCAAGAGAACGTGCTAGTCCAATTTGTACTGCACTTTTAATTCTTGTTTCTACTTCACCATACTTACCTGTTTCAAGTAAGTCTGCACTATCAATGATTGCTTTTTCGATTGCTTTATGTCTACAGAAAGTTTCAAATTCATCAATAAACCAATCTGTATGTTGATTGATGTTATCTAGTTTTTCTATGTCTTGTCCTGTTTGTGCTTTGATAATATCAGGAGTAGGAACTGTTGAATATTCTTCACTGTGATTTACTAATACATCTACAACCTTTCTCATACTTCTATCAAAGTAACTAGGCTGTACAATACTACGAACTCTTGAATAAAGTTCTGGATCAGTTATCATAAACTGAACAAATAGCTTTTGTAAATCTGGACTATATTCTTTTATTTCTGACATGTTTTCTCTCATATATTCCTTTAATTATATTTCCTTTCGATACAAATGTCAAGACCTATCATACTTTCGCCAATCTTTTCTTTTGTTATATTCTTGTATCGTTCTATCTATTATAATTGCTAATGCAACTATACTCAATCCACTTATCAGTCCTAATCCCAAGTAACCATTTCCTACGGCTGTCATTACTTGTGAACCTAATCCTCTAACTCCTATCATTGATGCAATGATAACCATTGCTAATGACATCATAACTGTTTGATTGATGCCACCAAATATTGTAGGCTTTGCTAAAGGCAATTCAATAGTAATTAACTTCTGATACCATTTCATTCCCAATGCATCTGCCGATTCTGTTAATTCATGGTCTACTTCTTTTAGTCCTAGGTTTGTAAATCTAATTACTGGAGGTATAGAGAATACACATATAGCAATTAGTCCTGGAATCTTTCCAAGACCAAATAACATTACTACTGGAATTAGATATACAAAACTAGGTATCGTCTGCATTAAATCAAGAACAGGAGTTATAACTTTCTCTGCTTTCTTTTTATAATACATCAATACGCCAATTGGAATACCAATAAGAACACAAATCGTTGTAGCAACAACAATTATGCTTAGTGTTCTCATAGTATCGTCCCACATGCCTAGTAATCCTATGCATATAAGACTTAATATAGAACCTATTACTAATTTATAATTTCTAGATACATACCATATCAATATAGAAACAAGCAATAGAAACAAATACCATGGAGTAAAAAGTAAAAGTTTTTCTAGGTAAACTAGTAACCAGTGAATTGGAGAGAGAACATCTGTAAGAGTCTCTCCCCAACTACTCGCAAAATTACGAAAAGCCGTGTCTATTGCTTTCTTTATTTCGACAATAGTACTCTTGTCTAACTGCGGAAAGTTTGACACGTTGTTTCCTTAGTCAGCTAATACTGTTGCCCAAATATTTTCTTTGGCTTTTGATGATACCCATCTTTCCCATACTTCTGGGTATGAACGTAAAAACTCAACAGCCATATCTTCTGCCGATGCTTGATTTTCAGTTCCAAACACTAGCATAGTTTCTGTTACACCTTCTGGCATCTTTCTTTTAGCAAGATAAAGTAGTACACCTGTTGTAAGATTTTCAGGTACTACAACTGTTCCTGTTTCAGCAACAGGCATTGCAGTTGCTAATGGGTCTGAACATGTGTCAGCCGGTTGAGCAATACAATTCTGCCAGTTATCATCACCAGCATATGGTGTATCCCATGCAAGTTTAACAATACCTAGAGAACCTACTAATGCAGTTGGTGACCAATAGTAACCAAACAATGCTTGTTCTTTAGCAACTGCTCCTTGCCATGCAGAATCCATTCCTGCACCTGAACCTGGATCTAATAGTTTCCAGCCTTTTGCTTCCATATCAAATGCAATAAACAAATTGATATGTTGATTTTGACAAGACCAACCGCCTGGGCAAATCATCATTGCACCTTTTGATGGATCTTCTGGGTGTGGAAATAAATCTGGTCTTGCTAGAACGGCTTCAAAACTTGTTAGTTCTGGATTTGCTTCCAAGATATAACTTGGAATATAAAAGCCTTCGCCTGCACCAGCAATAATATCTTTAGTAACTAGTCCTAATGTACCTGACGATAATGCAGTATTTGCCTCTGCACCTAGTAAGTTAACCCATGCCTCACTAAAAATATCTGGTGTACTGTTAGATAGCATACTGTTAATAGTTACTTCTGTTCCTCCAGGAATGATTTCTACATCATGCCCGTATCCTTTTTCAATGATAATAGCATCGATATTTGCTAACATTGAACCTGATTGCCAATTTAACTCAGCGATTTTTACAGTTCCTGCGAACGCCATAATGGGAAACATTACGGTTAACGTAAGAACACTTAGTAGTTTTTTCATTGTTTTACCTTTTGCTTTTTTCGTAAGTCTGCTTTTTCTAGACTTAGTTTATCTTTAAGACTCATCATATATGCCGCACCAGCTAATACTAAAATAGCACCAGCCTCTGCAACAAGTACGAGAGGTTCGGCTTCTTTACTGTGTAGAACAATCAATCTACATAAAGCCGTTATTGCAATTATAATTGGTAACGTGACAGGTATTCTATTACTTGCGTAAAAGGCACCTACCATACCAACTATCTCTGCATAGATGAATAACAGAAATAAATCTGCTAGTTCAATTTTGAATTTTACTATTATCATATCGTAAATGTCTAACCCAGCCGCAACCATCGTTAGTGTACCTACGACACCTAATAATAATTTTTCACTTACTGTTGTTGTCCAATGTAATTTCTTAGACCAATCTGTCTCTCTAATCATTTTACCCCTTACTATTAATTAGGAACTTTATGTGTAAACAAACTACTTACACTTTCCTCATTACTTACTCTACGTATAGCTTCGCCAAATAAACTACATACACTAACTACACGTGTCTTTTTGCAACCATCAGGACAATTAAATTTTATACTGTCTGTGATAATGCATTCATCCAACACACTCTTTTCAATTTTCTTACAAGCACCATTTGTTAAAACACCATGTGTAATATATGCTCTAACACTCATTGCACCTTGATCCATAATTGCTTTGGCGGCATTACATAAAGTTCCACCACTATCAATTATATCATCTACAAGAATTGCATGTTTTCCTTTAACATCACCTATAAGATTCATTACTTCGCTTTTTCCTGCCTCAGGTCTACGTTTGTCAACGATAGCATAATTGGCATGAAACATATCAGCAAATTTTCTTGCTCTTACTGTACCACCAGCATCTGGTGAAACGAATACTGTTTCTACTTGATTTACTGCTGGATCGTCAATGACACCAATAGTCTTTTTGATATCTTTGACAAAGACCAACCTGCTCGTTAAATCATCTACGGGAATATCAAAGAAGCCCTGAATTTGACCAGCATGTAAGTCCATAGTTAAAATTCTATCAGCACCTGCTTTAGTAATTAAGTTAGCGACAAGTTTTGCAGAGATAGGAGTACGTGATGCACTCTTTCTGTCTTGTCTTGCATATCCAAAGTAAGGAATAACTGCCGTAATTCTTTTTGCTGAACTACGTTTTGCCGCATCAATCATAATCATAAGTTCCATTAGATTATCATTTACTGGACTACTTGTACTTTGAATTATAAAAACATCTTCACCTCTAATGTTTTCTTGAAATTCTATGTTACACTCGCCATCTGCGAATGTAGTAATGTTAGCCGGCACTAAATCACTGAAACAATGTTCAGCAATAGATTGAGCCAATTCTCTATTACTGTTACCAGATATAATTTTCATACACTTTACACCTCTGAACTAGTTTAATACTACTAGAATAGCAAATTTATTGTCGATTGTCAATGATAAATTTGAAAAAAGGTCTAATAAGTCTTAATTACTTTATCAGCGATACCATGTTTGACCGCTTCTTCTGGTGTTAACCAATGATCCGTCTTTGGTGCTAGTAAATGCTTACGAATGTAAGTTTTTGTTTTACCTGTACATTTGATATAATGTTCTAATAGCTTTTCGTTAGTCCAATCCATATGCTTTTTACTATCTAGCATATCATGATACTGACCTTTTTGCCCACCACTGAATTCGTGTGACATGACCGCAGTATTGTGTGTAAGATATCTATGACCTTTTACACCAGACATCATAAGCATGACGCCACAACTAGCGATTGATCCCATACCATATGTATGAACTGGAATTCTTGATTGCTTGATTGTATCGATTAAATGCATACAACTATCTACTAACCCTCCTGGAGAATTAATATACAGATGAATTGTATTTGGTGCTTTATCTTTTGGCATAAGATTATATTCAATAATCATTTTTACCAAAGGCATGCAGTTTTCTTGATTAAACTCTTTGTCCATAAACAGAACACCATTGTCTTTACTGTATTCTCCCGGTAGTTTTGGAGGAGCAGGCGGTTGAGGCATTGGAGGTGGTGGAGTTGGTTTTGGTTGTTCTTTTGGCTCTGGAATAATCGTCATTTTCTTTTTCATTTTTTATCCTATTCTCATTTTCACACTTATTTTAGTGTTGTTGCTAATACGTGCATCTATGATACTCTTTAAAGTATACAACTTTCCATATCGTTGTATTGCATCAGCGGCATCTTTGATATCATCTTCCCACATAGGAAAAGATACACTCCAGCCATTTTCCTGGGCTTGTTTGATTAGTTTCTCTCCTGCTTTATCCCTATCAGGACAAACAATCACTTCGCCTCTAAACTGATTGATATAATCAATTTGGTCTTGTGAGGCTTCGTTACTTGTGATAGCCACACAATCTAATGCTAACGCATCTATAATGCCTTCACATACTATAAGATATTTAGTCTTGCTTTTTATTTTGTCTGTGTTGTGCAAAAATGCTTTAGGAGATTTTGTAATATATTTTGAAGAAGACTTGCCAGTTATATCACGTGCAGTGTAACCAACTATATCATCTCCTTGAATAAACGGAAATATAACTCTGTTTTTGAAATTCATATGTGAAGACCAATAGACATTATCTATGTGGTCATAGACACCTCTATCAATCAAATACTTAACTGCAAAGATGGCACCTTCTGAAGGATTGTCTTGTGCTAAAAGAACTTCTAATTTTTCTGAGTTTTCTGGCAACTCAGTTTCTTGAAACTTTGGTATTCTTATTTGCTTTACTTTGTTTGCAAAAAGGTATGGACCTTCAGATAACTCTTTCTGACGGATAGCTTCCAACTGTAAACGTTTTATATCACTTTCAGAAATGTTAAGATTACGCATGAGTTTTATAAACTTCTTGTTAAGTATTCTGCCATTTCGATGACTTGCAGTGAATCCACAGTTAAAACAGTGGTATGATATGGAGTCACCGTCACTTCGAACACCCCCACGCATTCTATTATCTAGTCGAGATTCGCCTTCCTCGACACAACAAGGGCAGTTGAAACTAAGCCAACCACCACTTGATTGTCTATTCTTACCAGGTATATGCTGATATATTTTTTGCTGAAGGTCCATACTAGTATAATAGCAAACTAGGACCAGGAAGTCAAGCGAATTAGTTTCTTAAAAGTACTTTTTTAATTGTTCCGGCTGTCGCAGTATATCGAACTCTTATCCAATTTACGTTTGCTTCAAGTACAAATGCTTGTACGCCTGTTTCGTTATTGATAGTAATCGATGGATTTGAAAATAGTTTTGGTGATATCAAGAACCAATCGTCATGAGTACTACTTGGTTGTTCACTTAAATCACCTTGTATTTCTACTGTACCTGTAAAACCATCAAAGTATAATGCTAAAGTATGTATTGATTTTGATTTTGATGTCTTGCCTGAGCCATCAAAAGCAGTAGATATAAAGTAATTACCATCATCAAAGAATGAAGTTGACTCTTGTGATGGTTCGAATTCTGGATAAACATCGTCAATTAATTCAATCGATCCCTTTGCGTTGTCATTTGTGTCTGTATAGATGATTTGTTCTACACCATTTTCTACTGTATACATTGCAAATTGATAAAAGCCCTGAGAAAGCATGATTGTATCAGTTGTTGGAACTACTAAAGATGCCATACCTTTGGTTCCGTTGGTGACAGTAAGGTATTTGAATAGTACATTTTCTCTTGATTCCCTATCATACATTTTCCATATAATAGTTTTGTTAGTTAAATCGATAGGTTTTCTATCTGTATCTTTTAATTTAAATCTAAGAGTATTATCAATACCCTTATGAAGTTTGTGTGTTACATCGTACATTGGCATATTCCCCAGGTAGTTTGTCATAGTGCTTGTATTGTCACCATCTAAACAAGCAATTTCAATATCTCTTTCATACTGATACATATTGACGTTTATCATATATGTATTTATCTCCCAGAGACCACTTTCCTAACCATGCTAAATATAACGATGGAGCAAGATAAAGTCAAATGGATGCAAGAAAATTATCCTTTCTTTTCGTATGTCAGGTACGGTAATAAGAAAGAGTATAAAGAGTATCTAGGTATAATAATAAATTCTGACCAAGTGATAACTTCAATGTATAACTTTGAAGAAATACCATCACCTAAGTTAAGAAAAAAGTTCATTGAGTTAGGTGAACAATGGTGGTGGGAATCAAATAGACTTATGCCTATCAATTTATTCTTAGGCAGTCAGATAAGTTTATATAGAAATTGGATACTTAATATGAATTCAAAAGACACCCAAGTACTATGGGGTCCTGAAACAAGTCTATCTAATATTATTAAGAAACGTATTAAGAGGCGTTCTGTTCAACTTGTTCGCAAAATAGATTAAGCTGAACTACAATACTTAATGCATATGCAATAGCATGTGCTTTTTTGAAATAGTAAGATCCATCATCGGGTTTTACCCACACTTCACTACTAATCTTTTCTTTACTTTCATTAAGTAAATGTCTTTTAGCAGGTCTAATCACTGCTAGAACTTCTGCTAATTCTTCAACACTTTTAGGTTTCATTACTTGTAAGACATTTAAGTGATTGTGTACATGCACTAGATTTTTAATCACATCTTCGTGTTGCAATAAATCCCAGATAGGTTCTCTTGCAATTAATTCATCTAAATGCTTTTCATCTTTGATACCTTCATACAAAGTATTATTGAGAAAATCTAATTTAAAATATCCTCTTTCTTCTGCCTCTTTGTATTCTATAGTTGCTAATTCAGAAATAGGATCAAAAGGAATAGGTTGAAGATATACACCACTGTTATGTTTTGTATATTCTTTTCCTTTTTTAATACTTGCATTTATGTGTCGAAAATGTGTTAGCACACTATCTCTATCGACAACATCAATATCAATATCTGTTTGTACTTTCATATCTTTATTATATACTATTTCCAGTACATTGTAAAGTATGCGGCATCATTTTCATTCTTAAAGTAGAATTTTCCTTGATACGCAACATAATAGTCTTGACAATGTGTATTGCACCAATCGACTAACTGAGTAACATATCCTGCTTTTTGAAACAAAATAAGTCTATCATAATTGATATCCTCATGAGTTATTGGTGTCCATTTTAAAAATTCTTTGTTTTCAAAGTCACTGTGAAATCTTCTAAGATGTTCTACCTTACCGCTTATTTCTCTAAGTCTTTTTAATCTTTCTTTGACATTTGAATGTTTCAACATTTCAGCCATGGCTTCAACTCCGTATTATATATGTATTATACATTTTTTAATATTGATTGTCAATAGTTATCTGAATAGACTCTACTGCTTTTATATCTGTCAAACTTACCACTATGATGGTCACCATGTGCCCAACCCCACCAAATAAAAGGTCTTAGATACCAAACGTTTCTATGTTCTCCACCTATATGAGAAAGTGTGTTTGTTAGACTTCCACTATGAAAACTATAAAGAACTCCTGGAGAAAGACCAAAAAACAATAGTCTTAAATCTATAAGAGCAATGATAATTACGATACCAATGTGTAATTGATACCAGTGTTTGTGAACCCATATTTGAAACTTACTTCTAACAAAATCTCTAATTATTCCACGACTGATATTCTGTGGTGCCCAATCTAAAAAGTAAACACGTTTCCAGCCTATATGATGAGGTGAGTGTGGATCTTTTTCTGTATCTGTATATTTGTGATGTTGTCTATGTGATGCACTAAAAGATAAAGGTGAACCTAGTCCAGATGTTAAACAAAGAAAAGTATAGAAATAACTTTTTAAGCTATCTTTGTATGTTGCATGTGCAAAGTAATAGTGATTTATATTATTGCCTACTATCCATGCCCAAAACATACTGAATAGAAATACTACAATAGCCCATTGCCACTGAAAGCCATACATAGCAAGTCCAATAGCTAAAGATATGTGATGTAGTAATATGAATATCTGACTTTTGTTTAGCATAGCCTTTCCTTTGCTTCGTCAAAAGTTAAGTCTAATATTCTTAACTTGAAAAGCATTCTATCAGTTGTTTCTTGTTCTGGTACCATATGTTTTTTACTTACATTAAGCAAAGCATTTTTATAAAAGAAAGTACCTTCATCTTCAAATACGATAGGCGTTTCTTCGCCTTTTATAATAAAATTAATAGCACATGGTGTTCCAACATCTACGTGCATCTTTACACTTGTGCCTTGTTTTTGAGTAAAGAAGTTTGCCTCAATATTTTCTGTTTGTAATTTCTCTTTAAAGTGTGCAAGTATTCTTGTAGTTTCTGGCATTTTAAATAACATTTCTGCATCTGCATTCATACTAGATTGCCATGTATTTTGCTTTAACCACCAATCTTTGTCTTCTTCATTTAGAAAATCAGAAAACTTCTTACCTTTTGTTTCTGCATAACTTCCCATCTTTACACGCCTCAGAGTTACACGATTGATAGGTACGTAATCACAAACTTTACTTTCTTCGATTAGCATTTCTTTGTTTATTGTAAAGTCTATATCTTGTATCGAATTACTCACCAAAATGCTCCATCATTCTTTTTGATGCATCTTCATATGATACATCTTTAATTCTAAATTTTAATAACATGCGATTTGTGTCTTGTTGTACAGGCACACTATGAAAAATATTACATATATTTAGCAGAGCATTCTCGTAATGATACTCATGTATTTCGTCATTATCTCTAAAAAGTATTGGTGTATCCCCACCTTTTACTATAACATTTATAGCACATTGAAACCCCATATCTATATGAAATGGAAAGTCTGAATCTTTTTCTTGATGTACAAAGAAAGGAGTTATATCTTTGCTTCCTATTATATTACCAAAATCTATTGTTAATCTTTTCATCTCAGGACAATCATTTTGAAATTTATATTCATCGAACATTCTTATTTTTAGAGTATCCATATTATCCCATTGCTCTTTATCTTTCAAATCATGATATGTCGGAAATATGTCTTCTCCTGTTTCTCTGCCTGCATTTACTTTTTCTATTAGTTCTGTATTCACTGTAAGTAAAGAAGTATCGCCACTTGCACTCATTGATTCGTTCTCTTTTACAAGTTGCTCTCTATCAATATCATAGTTAAATTTGTATAAATGCTCTAACATTTTAGCTTCTCCTAGGACGATAAATACGTCTATACACTATTTATTAAGGCGAATGAATGAGCATAAAACTCTTTAATTATGAAATTACAGAACCAGAGAATAATACCTTTGTGGATATTTGTGCTGATATAACGCATAAATGTAACATGACTTGTAAGAATTGTTACATACCAAACAGAGAACCACCTGATATGGATTTAGATAAATTCAAAGACTTTATGGATAGATTAGGTGGTAGAGCATTTATTCGTATTATCGGTGCTGAGCCTACTATGGCTAAGGACTGTGCAGAGTTTATTCGTGCAGTTTATCAGCATGGCAGAACCGATGGAAGAAAACACAGTTGTACATTAGTATCAAATGGTCTAAGATTATCACATGCAAAATATTTAGATTCACTAATTCAAGCAGGATTACGTAGTGTGACTTTAAGTTTGAATGGTGTTGATAATGATGACTGGTATGAACAAATTGATGAAATGCGTTGTGCTAAAAAGAAACTAAAAGCACTTCGTAACATTGTAGATAGAAAGATGAATTTAAATACAGGTACAATTATTATTCCTGAAATAAACTATGAGGCTCCTGCGAAATTAAAAGAACTCGTAGAAAAAGAAAACATCAGAAACATAATGATGAGAATTAAAAACGTTGGTCAACTTGGTAGATATCAAAAAGACAAAGATGGTAACATTAAATTGAATGGACTAGTAAAACTATGTGCAGACCAGTTTAACATATCAGAGGACTATATATGGAGTTTTCATGGGGTGCCTTACTACAATAAGTTTAATGAACAGAACAGTATTCTATTTCCATTAAGAGAAGGTAACAAAATGTTGAATAGAGGAAGATGGGTAAAAATAACTAATTGGGACACAGATAACGAAGGTGGTATCCCAGATCCAGGAAGTAAACGTAGAGGCAGAATAACAGAAAACTTCAAACTTGCACCATTCTACGAACATGCAAAAGAAAACGAAGGTATATACTAAATGAAAATACATATACGTGGTATAGACGTTGACCTCGATAGTGAAGTAGACCTTTTCTTTTTGAACGAAACATTAATATACGACAAAATAAAACAACTTGAGTCTTTAACAAGTACAGATATCTATACTAAAATATACAAAAAAGATGTAACAGACACTTATCTGCGTAGAGCCAATACAGGAAGTTGGGACGCATATAAAGATATTGTGCATACTTACGATGAAGAACGTTTTGAAAATGTAAGTAAAGACTTTACTATGTGCTGGAAAAAGACAAACAAAGAACATGATAAGCTAATTATATTACTCACTAGTTACGCAGGACATGAAGGAAGATTAACTAGTCCACTGACAAATGTAAGTGATAAGATAATAAATTTAGATACTGATTTACTGATTGTAAATGAAGACCCATTTAGATATCCAGAATCATTATATCCTAGTGTAATGATGTTAGGCGTAAGTGAACAAAACAATACACAAGAAAAAACTTGTAATCAAATACGAGAGTATATTAAAAAAGAATATAAAAACGTAGTCATCTATGCTGATTCAAAACATGTAGCTTGTTCATTAAGTCTTGCATATCACTTAAAAGATATAGTTACAAATGTATTTCTCACAGGAGGTCAAGCTACATTTTCTTGGAATCATTCTCCTTGGGTTAAACAATATATGAAATGGCATAATAGACCAGAGCATTTAAAAGACCAACAGTTAGCAATGATATATCCTGCAATATTGCATATAGTAAGATGTTGGAAATTTAAAAAGCTAAATCTTAATAATGAAATTATAGATCCTTTTAGATTTTTATCTGATTATCCAAATATCAAAGTAGACTATTTGTATGGAAAATATGATACTGACTATGTAAGTTTTCTACATTATATAAAACAGTTTGAATGTGAAAATCTATCTATAAAAGAAATAGATTATAAGATATCAGAAAGTCAAACTCACAACATAAGACCTTATGTTGATAGAAAGATATTAAAAGAGTTTATTGAATCACTTTAGATAATTTTCTAAATCAAGAATATATCCAGGTCTACTTTTTTTAGTTTTTTCATACAGTCTTTTTGTATGCCAGTTTAAAACATCCATCTTTTTATCGTTGTATAATTTCTGATAGTGTTCAAACTTTTCTCTATCTACATCGCCATATGATACAATATCTTTTGGTGATAGCTTATCTATATCATTTATAGCAAAACGTTGTTCTTCTGGAATATGATTTAGTATGCCTTTTTGTTTATCTACGTGTGATTTAAATATACCATAAAATGCTTTTAAATCTGATGGAGCATCTAGCTTATGCATTCTACTAGTATAATATTCATTACATGCAACTTTAAATATAGCATCAAATTCTAAAGGTATTGATATAATTTTTGTTTTTGTATTCTTAAATTTATTTGTAATCGTTCTATATATTAAAGGATCATTATAATTTGAATTGTATAATCTTGGGTGTGTATTGAATAATACTTTTGTTGGAGATACTGTATCAAAGTGAGGTTGAAATTCTAACCATATTTTATGAGCCAACATAAAATCTGTATAGTTTTCTACATGCTCATAACCGTTGCCTCTGAGACCTAATGAATATCTATTTCTCTTTACTAGAGAATGTTCTACTTTCCAGTATCTTCTTTCATCTTCTAAATCAACATAATCATCATAGTAACCATCTATAGAATATGATATAATACCACATACATAATCACCATATGTACCTGCAAAATATTCTAATAGATGTGTTTCTTGTTCAAGTTGTTCAGGTATAATATGTTTCATTGTTCCCAAGGAAAGTTGACCCACATTTCATTTTCATTATCTAATTCTTCATAGAAAAAATCTGTATCAACTTTAGAATTTGGATCTATAATTAGTGAAGCAAATTTAACATTTCCATGTAAGGATTCCTCAGATAAAGCCCAATCATTTATAATCCATTCTAATGCATCACCGCCTCTATTGATATCGTCAATGATTAAAATGTTTTTACCATTAATGGCATCGCCTGCCATTTTAATATTGCTTTCAATATTTTCTTCAAGACCTTCTGCACCTAACTGAACACAAAGAGTATGCATTGGTATATTAGTCATATGAGACAACATTACTGCTGGAACTAATCCTCCACGTGTAATACCTACTATGTAATCAGGTCTCCATTGACTTTCATACATTTGCATAGCAATAGTTTGTATTGCTTTGTCTACATTTTGCCAACTGTAAGTAATAGTCTTATTCATTCTTATCGCCCGGTCCTGGTGCGTTTAGAAGCGCCTCAGCCGCCTTATACTGTTCATATAGACCTTCTAGTATCTTATATTCTTTTAGCTTGTTAGGGTCTGGTTTTAGTATCTTTAATCTATCTTCTATAGCAGTTAATCTCTTTTCCATTTCTTCAATTGGATCATCGCCTGGATCCATATAACCATCACCAATCGTCAAAGTATGTGCCGCTGATGATGAAAAAGAATGTGTCATACCCATTGAAGGCATACTTGACATTGTTATAGTATTTGTTGTATCTAAACCATATAGAGAATTTGATGTATCTAATTCAAATGTCATGTCATCGTCATCATCGCATAACTCTTTATACTCATGTGCTAATCTCATAAGTTCCTTGTCGTCCATTTTGTCTCTTTCTTCTTGACTTGGAACAAGTTCTCTTTCTTCATGAGGTGCACCAAAGGGTCTTTGATACACTGTTTTCCCGCCATCAGGACTTTCGTAAATATACTTTTTAATCATATTATCAATATCATCCATATCTGAGCCCATATTATTATTCCTTTTTTATTTTAGGTTCTTCCGAAAGTTTGACTTTTCTCAAAGCCCAATTATCGTCTTGAGTTTTATACCACTCTAACTCATCGTCTTCTGTCCAACCGAGACTTCTTAAAATACCAGGAGGCAATTCAAAATATAGTTCTTTAGTGTCTGGATGTTCCTTGACTAGAACCATTTTACTTGTTTCTCTTGATACTTTTTTAGTTCCCATATTATCTTCCTAAAAATCTTTTAGCCGCATCGATAGGACTTCTTAATCCATCGTATGTCTTACCTATAAAATCTATATGTTTACTTAGCTTTTCATTTAAAGTGTCTATTCTTTTTAATGCTATATCGATTTTTTCTTCGACTTCTTCAAGTTTATCAAGAATTGCTTTGTCACTTTGATTTGTTAATTTCATTTTTAAATACCTGCCTTTTGTAATATATCTTTAACAAATAATACATCATCTTTTCTTACTTCAAATTTTCTTGTCCAAAAAGTTGGTTCAAGATATTCATTGATTAAATTTAATTCATGGTCATTGAAACTGTTTAGAAGTTCATTACCAGATACAGAATTAAAAATAATCCAAGGGCTAATGCGTCCGGATTTGATCCAATGTATAGCACGTGGCCTACTAATCTCCCTAAAGAATACATTATACGGTTTATCATTTTCCCTCGCCCATTGTTGCATCAATAAGATGCCTCTTTCAACTGCACGTTCGGCAGTTTCTTTTTTATTAAGTTCTCTAATATATGTTTCATAAACTGCATCGCTTGTCCATTTATCAAGTTTTACACTTGTTGTTATAACAAAGTCAACGAATTTTTCTGGGTCGATTGCATTTACATCTAGCATATATTTACCAAACTTTGTAAAGCCTGTGTAATATTTACTTCTTGCAAAATCTTCATATGTTCTTTTTTTACTACCTTGTGTAGTCAATTCATAGAAACGATTATATGCGAGAAAACCTAATCTAACATACTTAGAATCTTTATTAACCCATCTGCGTTTTTGTTCGCACATATGGGCAGAAAGAGTCTTTTCTCTTTGAAAAGTTTTCCCACAAAATTTACAATCAAACATATATTAAACTCATTGGCGGACCCGGAGAGATTCGAACTCCCGACATCTTGTTTCGTAGACAAGCACTCTATCCAGCTGAGTTACGGGTCCGTTCGGTTGAACTACATTGGCATGTCTGGTACCCATGTGCCTGCTCTTACTGTGCCTGGCACTGGACCATTCTTGACTTCTACTAAAAGTTCTTCTACTCTATCTTCTAGAACACCTATAGTAGTGTGAATATGACCAGTATCATGCGGTTCAATTCTTGATTTCTGTACTTTGATTTCAGTTTCAAGTACTCTAATATGTGTTATAAGTTCGTCATTTGTCATTCAGACCTCCATCTGTATTTTTCTGGTATGCAAAAGTTTCTTCCTATGAGACAGGTGTTGTCGTCTTTACATACTCTTTCATGTTTACTATTCTCCCAACAATCACCACTAAATCCTCTCATGGCTTTATATTTTGCCCAGCCATCATCTATTGATAACATTATAACTGCCGGGAAAACAAATCCCAAAGTTACAATCCAAAAAAATGCCCAGCCAAAGCCTTTATTGTGATATGGTTCCATCATTTCTTTTTCCTCTTTTTAGTTTTACCAAAAATTTCGTCAAGTTCTTTATCAGTTAGACCTAAATCTACAGCCATCTGTTTTATATCGTCAATACTGTTCAGGTTTCTAAACAAATCTATTTCATCGCTTTTCATATGCGGAAACATGCGTAAAATAAACTGCGAAACTGTATCAGTTTTAACTCTTGAGTTAGGTGGCTTTATATACTCATGAAATTGACTTCTTCCTGTACTAGTTAAACAAAACAACTTCCACATCAACTCAGGATATTTGAACAAGTCTTTATAATACTTGTTTACAAATTCATTTGTGTTTAATAATAATTCTTCTTTATCTTTTCCTTTTGCACTACTGGCATATCTAAGAAACAACCAACTGCTCCATTGCTTTTTCTTTTCGTCACTTAATCTAGAAAACCAATCAAAATCTTTGCGATCCATCGCACCTAAGATTTCTTTTAGTGGTATCTTTTCAGCCATTCTAGTTCCTTAAAAAAAGTCATAACTATGTAATACGTCTGGAATTCTATTCAAGTCTTTAACGAAATATGCACACTTTGGTTTTGGTCCATGTTCTAAAGGAACTGTTAAAATATGTCCATACTTTAACTTTGGAAAAAACCATTTTACATCTGCAAATACATTGTTTACTTTTATGTCTTCCCATGTCATTGTAAATCCTCCTAGAGGATTTGTCAAGATAGTTTGAAAAGTTCTTTCATTTATGCTTGTAAGAGGCACAAATTCTAGTTCACCTATATCTCTATCTCCTATTAATATATTCCAATCTATTGGCATTTCTATTTGATGTTTTCCAATATTAAGACTTATACTTGGTGCATTAAATGTTTCGATGAATACTAATGGAATAAAAAAGAAATCTGGTTCTGCTTTATCTGTTACATCCATTACACAATATCTTATGTCTTCTATTTCATTCTCTGGTAAACTGTTCATTTCATAACAGTGATTTTCTGGAGTTAATATTTTCATTTTTAATAATTGACCTTATCTATAGTAAAAGGATATTCAGCTTCCTTATAATACTTTTTTCTTTCTGTTAAATGACGCCTACTGAATTTACATCTACTTGTTACGTCCCATATTTGTACGAAATCTTTATCTTTAGCTATACGAACACCTCTGCCTATTGATTGTATAACACGGACAAAACTCTTACCTGGTTCAAGTAGTACCAGATTAAATATTCTTGGAATGTTAATCCCTACTGCCGCCACACCATATGTGGCAATAGTTATAGAATTAGTCGCATGATTAATATCGTTGTATGTTTCTTTTCTATCTACAACTTTCATTGAGCCTTGAACAAACTCAGAACCGGGTAATAACTCTTGTAATAAATTACCATTACTAATTCTCCCTGTAAGTACCAAAGTATTACCTGTCTTAGATACTTCTTCAATCATATTTGCCACATACTTCATACGTGACTTATCTTCTAATAAAAATTTTAATTCACTTTGATAGTTTGGATAGTCCGCAGTTTCACAAGTTTGGACAACATTAACATGACACTTTGCTAATACTCCTTGGTCTTGTAATTCTTTTGCCGCCAATCTATTGATAACTTCTCCTAATGAACTTCTTAAAGATGCAGACTCCCAATCTGTCTTTGGTATTGTTCCTGTTAGACCCCATCGAATAGGTATATAAGAAAACACACCTGTAAGTAAATCTTTTAATACTTCTGCTTTGGCTTGATGTACTTCATCTACCATAACACAAATTACATCTTCGATAAAAGCATCAATATCATCTTCGCCTTTTTTAGTTTTCTTCAATAAAGAATTTAAACTCTGCCAAGTACATATTGTATGCATCTTTCCAATATCTTTTTTGTCACCAAAATATACACCAACATCTAGACCACAGTTTTCGTAATCCTCAAATGTCTGCCTAACTAAATCTTTGTTTGGTACGATAACAATAGTTCTACCATATTTTTCTACTAAGCTAGATAACGTAGCAGTTATTATAGTCTTTCCTGCGCCAGTGGCGACCTCTTGTAAGCATTGAGGGTGTTCTATGAACTTATTCACTATATCTACCTGATAGTCTCTTAAACGTATCTTTTGGCCTTCTGATACATGACCTGCTGGCCATACTGCATCACCCCAATAATCTTCCTGTACCTTATCAAATACTAAATCATGTTTTTCTCTTGCATCATTAATTTTTATATCATACCCTTCCTGCATGATTATTGGAAGAATATCATCTAGTAAATTTAAGAACGTTCTACCTCCAACATCACAGAACCTAACCGTTCCATCCCAACGACCAAGTTTATAAGCTGGCATGTGATATGCATGTGGAAGAAAATACTTAAGTTTATTAGAACACTTTCTACGTGTAGCAGGATCTAATCCTTCTAGTTTGATATTGACTTCATCTTTTATATTAATAATACAATCTTTCATTAGTCCATATGATCCGAATACATGTAATTTAAATAAGCATGACCTTCTTCTGTTAATCTAGAGGGATCCCAAGGAGGGTTAAATGTTACTTCGACTTGACAATCAATAACATCCTCTACAGTTAGAGCCGCACCTTTAACGTCATTTACAATCATATCAGCCGCAGGACAAAATGCACTTGTTAGAGACATAGTAATATTACTATACTTTTTGCCATCTGACATTTCTCCTACATTGATATCGTAAATCAATCCTAAGTTGTAAACGTCACACCCCATTTCAGGGTCTTGAACGCCTTTAAGGTTCTGTATAATCTTTTCTTTTGTTTCTTCAATACTCATAATATATAGATTATAACATAATTTAAATGGGATTGCAACACTACAAATAAAAAAAAGACGGATTAGGTGAGTGAGAGAAACCCAATCCGTCTTATGTAAGTAGGCCGTTTGGCCTACCTAACCTTATTAACCTTATTATGCAGTTCTTTTCATACAAGTTGACTCTGCAAGTGACTTCCATCTGTCACCCATCTTAGACATGTTTCTAAGGTCTGCAATTTTCTGAGCCATTCTCAAAGAAACTTCTCTAAGTCTCTTTTGATTGTCAACCATAAAGTTGATAATTTCAACTTCTTGATCCTTAGTAAGACCTTTAGTATCAAATAGACCACCGTCTCTAGCAATCTGCTTGATTCTCAAAATCTTATCTCTAGCAGTATCCATTGTCAAATCAAGATAGTGACACCTTGAAAGAATCGCCTCTAAGTGATCCTTGATTTTAGTTGCTCTCATATAGTCAAACTTTAAGTTTGTAATGAAGATAACTGAACCTTTGAACTCAAAAGTATCAGGGACACCTTCCCTTCTCAAGAAGTGTGAGTCAGAGTTCCAAGAAATCTTCCTCTTCTTACCACTATCAAGTGCCGCCTTAAGAATATTAAGAGCATCCTCATTAAACAAGATACTATCACAATCGTCTAGTACCACAATACTCTTTGGATCAGAGTATTTGTAAAGAGTTGAATAAAGACCGATAGCAGACATTGTACCTTTTACGAATGTATGCCTTAGTGGCTTATCAGCCATCATATCAAACAACGAATCTTTTTCAAGAACTTGTTCAACACCAAATGTTTTACCAACACCTGGAGGGCCTGAAACTACCATGCCTCTAACAAGACCATCGATTGTTGCCTCGGTCATTTCATCTAAGATTTTAAATCTTTCAGCAATCCTATTCATTGCCTGTTCATCTGTTTCATTTACTGATTCGACAGTACCTTCTGAAACTGTAACATTTTCAGGATCTACTTTAACCCTAATTTTATCTTTTTTGAATTTGCTTTCCTGTGCATTGACAGTAATAAACCAACTACCGTCCTTAGCTTGTTTCATTTCTGAAATAACTGGAAACGCACCTTTTACTTTTTGATTTCTATACAAACCTTTGTTGATTTGTGCTACGAACTGATTCTCACTCATATTCTCACCTTTCGTTTTAATCATTATGTTTACACTATATCATGATTCTGTAATCTGTCAAGTTTTTCACCTAATTTAATTTCTCGATTACACTTGCTGGTTTAATGTTTTTTCTACCTGCGGTCAATCCATCACCAGATTTCCAAGTTTTATACTTATGACAACATGAGCATAAAGTCTGGAAATTAGAGCCATCTACAGGTTCATTAAATGGGTTCCCGTCTATATGGTCTACTTCTAGCATGGGTTGTGGATAACTATAATCTACTACCCATTTGATATTCTCAGGAAGTGGCGGATCATAAGGAATAGTTGTTGTGCATACGAATCCAAGTCTTCCATCTATATTCTCACAATAAGTTTTTCTCCATTGTAGATGATAAGGAGTACCTCCATGTTTTTGACAATATTGAGAAAACTTCAAATTACCGTTATGGTCTGTTCCTATTAGAGTTACTTTCTTTCTACAATTTTTTATACAACAAGTTGGATAACTACTCTTTTTTATATTTGCTGATAATCTTTGAAAATTCTTTCTTCTTACATTATGACACGTACCGCAGTATTTTCTCCATCTTGGATTTTCTGCACTTGCAGTATTATGTGCTAAATTTGTACACCCCTTTGTCAGACAAACAGGTCTGGGTTTAGAGTATGTATCACCTCTATAAGTTGGCATTATAAACGTCTTTCAATTTCTTCTAATTGCATTATATGTTTGTTATAATTATCCCGTATGATAACATATTTTTCCCAACTAGTAAAGTTATAACTGTCAGGTCCTTCTTTGGCATTACGCATATCGGCAGAGCCTTTTGCAAGACCTTCACCAAATGCATACCAATCAACGATTTCTTTATTATCTTCACGGTAGGTTACGAAAACAGGGTGCCGGAGTTTTAAGGCACCTTCCAAGGTATTAGTTACTGCTAGATTCATTTTTGAATCCCCTTATTGATTTAAGATTAAGCCGCCTTAAGAACGTAAGGCTTGTTCCATTTACCAACATTGATATGCACGTAAAATGCAGTATCAAAATAATCAATCATTGCATCTGAGTTATTATAATATGCTCGTCCACCTTCTGCTTTAGCAGGAGCAGTATGACAAATATCTTTAATGTCATTAAATAACTGTTCATGCTTACCATAGAAATGTGTATGATAATGATTGATTTGAGCATGTCCATCAAACTTTTGAACTCGCCCTGAATATTTGTCGGTCATGTCCATTGATCCGTCAAAGAAATCAATGACACCTTCCATGAGAGAAACACTGACACTTGAATGATGGTCACGTGTTACTGAAAATTTTAGATTTTTACCGAACTTTTCTTTAAGTGATTTACGAACTTCTTTAACTTCGTTAGTTGAAATATAAGCCATATTAAGTACCTCTCTCTTGATTACTTAATTATAATAGCACGATTCTTGATTCTGTCAAGTTTTTCGCCTATTTTTTAGTCTTTATTTTTTGGAATTTTTACTAAACGATTAATTGGAGTACCTTTTCTATTAGTATATTCTACTCTTAAGTGTGTTGTTCCCTTAGGTGCAGAACCTGATACAGATTTGAATATTTTCTTTAATCCTAAACCTTCTTTTTCTTCTGTGAACTCTTTATCGTCTGTAATTTTTACTTTAATTTTTCTAGTCATATAATTGTCTCCGGCCCAGAGACATTCGCATTCATCGATTGATATACCGCATATTGGACAATCAGGCCAATCCGGCATATCGTCTCCGGGCCAGGGACTCATTTAGTTAATGTTTATTACCCAAACACCTTTTCGTCAGCAAGAGCCCTGTAACCTGCGGCTACGACTCTTCTTAAAGGAGCTCCTAATCTATAGATAGTCTTACCGTTTTTGCTTTTGTTAGCATATACGGCGTATCCTTTCATTCTCAATGCGGATACTGTCGCTCTAGGGTTAGCAATAGAAAATCTGTGTTTCATTGCTGATTCCGTTAAAGCCTCTCCATCTTTAAGAGCATTAACAAGTTTATCTTGTTTTGTTAGTTTTGATGTATTCATCGTTTCTCCTTTTTCTTGTGAAAAAGATTTTTTTGTACTCAAGTTTAACCAATTAAACATAGTACCTCCTTTTCTTATGGTATAGAATATCATAAATCAAAGGATCTGTCAAGTTTTAATTTTCGTTGGAATCCCTAGCTTTTATAAATAGGGATATGGAGAATCTTGGATATGGCGAATCTTGTTAACCACTTAGACCAGTTTTCCCTAGTCATAGGAATGGCTATGGGAATACTTGTAATAATAAGTTTAATCTTATTTGTAATGTTGTGTATTAAGATGACTCGTTAGAGAGAAAGACCGCCAAATGTCTTTTTATCAACATCTTGTTTTACACCACCAATAACATAACTTGAAATTTCTGTCTCTTGAGGAGCAACTTGTACTTCTGCACCTGCAATCCACTTTTGTGTCCAAGGTAATGGGTTAGCTTGTGTGACTTTATATGGACATTTTAGACCAATTGCCGTCATACGTTTACAACAAATCCATTCAATATATTCATTTAAAAGTGCCGTATTTAGACCAATCATTGAGCCATCTTTAAATAGATATTCAGCCCATGCTTTTTCTTGTTCTACTGCATCTACAAACATTTTAATACATTCTTCTTCTGTTTCTTTTGCAATTTTGATGTAATCTGGATCATCTTTTGGAAGTAGTTTTAAGAGTGTTTGAGTACTTGCTAAGTGTAAGTTTTCGTCACGTGCAATAAGTTTAATAATCTTTGCATTACCTTCCATTTTCTTAAGTTCAGCAAACGCCCAACTACAAGCAAATGAAACATAAAAACGAACACCTTCAAGAATATTAACACTCATAAGAGTTTTATAAAGAGATTTTTTAATTTCGTATTTTGATATTTTTACCTTTTTACCATTTACAGTATGAGTACCTTCACCTAATAAATTGAAGTAACTAGTCATTTCAATCAATTCATCGTAGTTTTTAGAAATATCATCCGCACAATCCATAATTTCGTTAATGTCCATCATTTCGTCAAAGATTTTTGATGGGTCAGCATATACATTTCGAATAATATGTGTGTATGAACGTGAATGAATTGTTTCACTAAATGTCCAAGTTTGAATCCATGCCTCTAATTCTGGAATAGAAACAATAGGTGAAAATGCCTCAACAGGTGCTCTACCTTGTACTGAATCTAAAAGAATTTGTCTTTTTAGATTTGAAGTAAAGATATGTTTTTCATGTTCTGTTAGATTTTTAAAATCGTTTGCATCTTTTAAAACATCTACTTCTTCTGGTCTCCAAAAGAAACCTAACTGCTTATCAGTTAGCTTATCGAACTGTTTATATTTTAGCATATCATATCTTTGAATAGTTACGCCACCTGATGGATCCAAAAATGCTAACGCCTTTGTGTGATCCGCTTTATTTTCTGAATTGAATAC
>TARA_B100001057_G_scaffold501283_1_pt1 | contig 26658 bp, 27 predicted proteins | sample TARA_B100001057 | Tara Oceans TARA_B100001057 (sample SAMEA2621839) | marine metagenome | biome: marine biome (ENVO:00000447); feature: surface water layer (ENVO:00002042); material: "saline water (ENVO:00002010), including plankton (ENVO:xxxxxxxx)" | depth 5 m
AAAAAAATACTAAAAAGCTAATAAAGTTAGTATAGTTTTAAAAATATAAAAAAAACATTGATTTTTAGGACAGAAAGATTGTTCTAGTTTAATTTTATAAATATTTTTAGAATTTAAACTATCCAATAAACTTATTTCTTCAAAAAAAAATTTTCTATAAATCTGAACTGGGTAATTTATTTTATCATCTAAATAATAGTCTAGATTTTTTTACAATTAATCTGAAAATATTTTTTTATTTTTTTAAAAGATCAACCAAAATTAAAAGCCAAAACTGATGAATATTTTCAATAACATTATATTGTTTCGAATTAATCCAAAGATTAATATCACCTTTTTTTCTTAATGAATTATTTTTTTCAAAACCTGTCAAAGTTATTATTTTATTAATTTTTTTTTTTCTTGCCGCTTTAACTCCATTTATCATATTTTTAGATTTCCCACTTGCAGAAATTAATATTAATAAATCATTGTTATTTACATATTTGTTAATTGATTTGGCTACCCAATTTTCATAACCAAAATCATTTGAGAAACAGGTTATTAAAGATGGATCATTGTAACTGCAACATTTAATATTTGTATTGTTCGTTAAATCTAAACTAAAATGAGAAGCAATTGCAGCACTCCCTCCATTGCCAAATATATGCACTAAATTTTTTTTATTATTGTATTTTTTTAAAATATTTCCAAATTTGATTAACTCAGGTATCAACTTTTCTGTTTTTTTTACCTCTTCTGAGAAATTTTTTATATAATCTTTAATAAAATCAAAATTTTTTATCATTTAATAAATTCTTTAAATTCTTTTTTCCATTTATTACTATACCCATATGATTTATCATCAATATAAATATCTGCTGACAATTTAGATATAGCAAGTTTATGAAATTTTATTCCCCAAGATCTTAGCTGTTTAATTGTTTTTGTAAATCCTTGTTTATTTGATTTTTTAATATTATCTTTATTTCGCCCCATATATCTTGCAGTATTTATTTTTATAATGTGACCATTTTCATATAAACTATTAATTAATTTTACTACTGTTTTTTTTGGTTTAGAACTTTTGTAATAATTTTTTTTTGTTGTGCAAATCGTATTGTCTAAATCAAAACAAAAAACTATTTTTTTTTTTGGCATTAATTTTTAATAATTTATTTTATAACCATATAGCAAGATCCTGCGCTAAATCTTGACTGATATAACTTAAATCCTATATTTCCAAATATTTTTTTAATAGCAATTGTCTCCCCAGGAAAATCTTTTGAATTTGGTTCATCAAATCCTATTATACTACCTTTGGTTAAATAAGGTTTTATAGCATTTAAACAATCTTTCGTTGGTTTATAAATATCCATATCAAAATAAGCAAGTGATATAAGAGTTTGTTCATTTAACTTTAAATATTTTTTTATGGTTTTTGAGGCATCACCTTTTACAATATCATGTCTTTTAATATGATTTGCGTGACTTTCGGAAGCTTGGTAATCTAATAACTCACTAAGATATTTTTCATAATTTTTTGAAGTAGAAAATCCTCCTACTTTTGCTAGTTTAGTATTTCCTTTTTTTTCAACTTTAGAAGTAGAAGGAAATCCTGAGAATGTATCAAAGCCAACAATTTTTTTTTGCATATTATAAGGTTCGTATATTCCTCTAAAATTTAAAAATAAGCTTAAATTTTGACCCCATCTACAACCAAATTCAAATATATCACCTGTTATATCAAGAGTTTTAGTATACATTTCGTGCATAAAAAGAATTCTCATTAAACCTATTCTATTAATAAATAATCCTAAATTTCTTTGGAATAGTTCATCAGTATTTGGCCACTCTTTCATTAATTTTATTAATTTTTTTCTATTTTTTGTCTCTTTATCAGATGTGTATGTCGTTGAGGTTATAATTCTTTTTTTCATTTCTTTGAATTTTACTTAATATTATATTTTAAATCAAAAAAAAGAGACTCTTTTGCTCCATAACTATGTTTATCATCACCTCTATTAGGGCTATTCGCTCCATTGAAGTCAAAAATATCATATTTCTTTTGGTAAGTTTTTAATTTTTCATTTAGACTCCAAGCCATAATTCCTTTTTTTTTCCACTCTTTTGTAGCACAATTAATTAATAAATTTACTGAAGAATTATCAAAAAGAACTAGAGAAAACATAACTAATTTATTTGTCTTTTTTTCTTTATATGAAATTGTGTCCCCATATCCTTTTTTCGATATATCAATTAATTTTAGTATATCGTTTTTAATTTGATCATCTTTGTTCTTGTCAGTATTATAATTATTCTCTAAATATAGATCAACTGCATCTGTTGAGTTAAGATCTGAAATAATAATATTTTTTTTATAATTATCAAAATTTTTTATTTCATACCTTCTAACATATCTGTAATCAGACAATAGCTTATCAGGTTTTTTTGATTTCAAATTCTTAATTAATGCTGTATATCTATTTTTAATAGAAAATTTTTTACTATCATTTAAATTATAGTTAAACCAATCAAAAGCTCTAATATCATTAAGAGAATAATGAAGTTGAAAATGAATTTTTTTAAATTTATTTATGAATTTATTTATATAACAATTATAAATATCATTAGTTAAAGAAAATTTTGAGTGATTGGGTATTTTATCAAATTTATTTGACCAAAAAGGTCCTAGATAATAAAAAAAATCTGGAATTTTAAACTCATCATTATCCAGCAAAATGGGCCAACAGCATAATAGCTCGTCACCTTTATAAGCACCAAAAAATGTACTTCCTTCATAAAAACTTAAAAATTGTGGGTTATTAAAAATACTAGAATTTGGGGATTTAGACCAAATTTTGAATGCCAATTCTGGTGAGATTTTTTCAACTTTATATTTAGATTTCATCAAATAATAATTTTTTTACTCTTTAATAGTTTTAAAATTTTATTAGTCTGACTAATGTTGTTTTTAGTTAACGATGCAATTTGATTAATTGACTTGCTTCCATCACAATAAGATAAAATATTCATTAAGTTTCGTACTTTAACACTTTGATTTTTTATTGATAAAGAGGGGTATAAATTCCTTTTACTAAGGTGGGGCTCGCACTTATAAACTGACTTTGGAAAAAAATATTCATACTTATTGTTTTTTTCAAAATAAGTTATAATTTTTTTGTATATGTCAAAGCTTTCATTCAATCCTTTGGAAGTAACAAGGCTGTCTAATCTATCTAATGAAGTATGATATTCTTTAAAATTTCCGTATTTTGATCTTGTAACTGAACAAACGGGTAAATTTATTCCCGGTGAACAAAATTGTCTTTCATCACTACCTCTATCTAACCAGGAATATATTTTATATTTTTTTGTATTTTTTCTCAAAATTTCTTTCGCAACAAAATCACAAACTAAATTTCCTTGTCTTGATGGAATATAAGAAAAATAATTTTCATCTCCTACACAAGTAACTACGTAACCAGCTATTAAATTTTTTCTAAGGTTAATTAAATTTTTATTTATATATGATACAGCTCCAATAGTTTCAGGTACAAATATAATTCTATAGGTAAAATTTCTACGTTTTTTACAAATCCATTTGGTCAAATATGTTAAAACTGATAAACCAGATGTTTCATTATTTGCCATTTCGGGGTGACATATATATGTAGAAAATAAAATTTCTTTGTTAGATCGTCCCTTAAAAATAATTTCTCCATAGACCATTTTGCCTTTTTTAAACTTGCTATCTATTAAAACTTTATAATTACCCTTTTGAAGTTTTTTTTTTAATTTATCTTCAATACAAAAACCCCAATTTTTTTTATAGTAAGAAGTAACATACGGAATTGCATTTGGTTGTTTTTTTAATGAGTGAAGATATTTGTTTAGTTTTTCTCTTGATAGGATTTTATTTACTGACTGACTATAACCTACTAAGTGTAAATTATTTTTTTTAAATTCACAAATTTTTTTACCTGACGGGGTTATTATAAATGCATTTTTTACTTCCCATTCATAAGGAATAGTCCAGTCAAAAACTTTTGATCCTGACTTAAAACTTTTAATCTTTAAATTATTATTAATTCTTTTTATTTCTTTAAGAGTTTTTAAATTACCTTTACCAGTTAAACTTCTTTCAAATTTTAATATTTTTGCTGCAAATTTATAAATCTCATTATGAGTCATATTTTTTTTATACAATTTTCAACAGCATTAATAAATTTTTTTCTTGTTATTTCACCTAAACCAGGAAAAAAAATTTTATTTCCATACTTAGTTTCTACAAGATTTTCTAATTTCTTTTTAGAATTTTCAAAATTTTTTAGAGGTATACTTACTGTTTTTGGAATTTTAAAAATTTTGTAATTTATGAATTTTTCATTTTCATCTACCATTTTCATTTTTTTAACTTCAAGCCATATTTCCTTTAAATATTTTTCTGGTTTATTCCATATATCTGTATTCGTCTTTGTTGGTATTTCAACAGAAATCACACTTTCATTTTTTGAAGTTTTCTCTCCATACAATGATACATTGTTAATTCTATTTATAAAAAAATCAATGTCGTTACCGTGTACATATTGAAATTTAGAAAGAATGTTTTTAACAGAAAAATAAATGAAAATTTGTGAAACATAATGATTATTTTTTTTTTCAGATATTTTCTCCTCAAAAAAACTCAAAATATCATCCATTTCAGCAACCATAAGTATATTGTCAGGATTTAATGTCTGATTATTTATTTTTAGACTTAAATAATCATTTTTTACAAAAACTTTAGCTTCTTTAGATATTAAAATCTTCACACCTATTTTCTCTAATTTTTCTTGCATTATTTTCGAGACATAACCAATGTATTTACCTTTTGGATATAATGAAATCTCGTCTAGTTTTAAGATTTTTCTTCTGCATGCTATTCTTTTGTCAAAAAATTTAATTTTTTTTAATAAATAAGAAATTTTTTCTGGCAATATTGTTTGTCTATAATGTAATAACGGACTAAAATTACTCGCTAAATGAGAAACCTCATTTGGCAATAAGTTTGTATTTCTTAAACATGCCTTTTCTAATATTTTTTTTATAGAAACAGGAAGTGATTGTATTAGATCCTCATAAGTAACAATTTTTTTTTTATCTTTCTTAAAAACTAAAGCGAGCATTTCAAAAAAAGACTTAAATGCAAATAAAAAGCCTTTATGTGGCCAGTAAGGTATAGCGTGATTTTCATAAATTTTATTATTAGTAAAAGTTGAAGCACCATAACCGAAATTATATAAGATATCTTTTCCAACAAATTCATCTAAAATTTTTCTGTCGTTAGAGTCCAATCCATCAAAAAACTGATAACCTCTATCAAACCTACCACCTTCCCATTCTAAATTACCCATTATCCCATGAATATTTTCTGAATTGGTGATTATTGAAACATCCTTAGAAATTTTAGAACACATAAATGCACTCATCATTGCTCTAAAACCGTTTCCTATTATCAAAATTTTTTTATTATTCTGTATATGCATAAATTATATATGTATTCAAAAATTTTATTTTAAGACAATTAACACAATATTATTATAATATGACAATTCTTTCTTAATTGAACGGAAATTTTTATCGAATTTCAAAGCTTCATCTAAATTTTTAAATAAGTAATTATTTTTTAAAATATTTTTACTTTTTGATTTAAAATTCTTTTCTTTTATCATTGATGGAAATTCAATATATTTAAGTATATTGGTTAATAAAATATTCCTATCGTGAAAATTTTTTTTTATGTCTTTGTACTCAAAAATATTATGTTTGTAATAATGATTTTTTATAGTTTTATCAAAAAACTTTACTTTAGTTATTAAAACTTTTTTTAGTTCACTTTTAAAAAAATGAAATATTCTTAAATAAAAATATCTTAAATAGTTTTTTTTAAAACTATAAATATTATTTTGAAAACCTTTTCCACTTAAAACTTGTCTTATAGTATAAAAATCTACTTGATCTTCGTCATTATCCTCAAAAATAACATATTTAAATCCAGCCCATTTTGCGTAGATAATTCTTTCCAATGCATTTTGATGATCATCAAAAAAAATTAAAGAATTTTTAGGTATTTTGCTCCAATCATATAAAGTGAAATCTTTATATAAGTATTTTATTTTTTTATTTTTATATTCAAGTTTATTGGGATAAATATCAAGAGTAACAATTTTACTATTTGGACAGGTTTGTTTCATTAACCAAGATGATTGCCCTTTAAATGTTCCGCTTTCAACAATTAGTTTAGGTTTCAACTTTTTTAAAAAATAATGAAGGGCAAAAGCATGTCCAAATAAAATTCCTCCAGAATTATCTTTTATAGGTCTTTTAGCGTATAATCGTAAAAATGATTTAATATCATTTCTTATTTTTTTTTTTTTTTAGAATCATAAATTACGCAAATTTAAATAATTATTAACATGGGCTTAATAATGCACTAATAAATTTATCTACTAAAATTTATAAAGGCTTTTTTTAAAAAACACTATATTATTTAATGATAATATTGTTGTTAAATATTATTCCTAATCTATAACAAAATTTTATATGAAAAAAAATAATTTAATTTCAATCATAGGAGGCGCTGGTCATATTGGTGTGCCATTGGCTGTAAAACTAACTGAAAAAAAATTCATAGTAAATATTGTTGATACAAATAACAAACAAGTAGAATTAATTAAAAAAAAAATTCCTCCTTTTAAAGAAAAAGATCTAAAAAATAGATTATCTCATGCAATAAATAAAAAAAGGTTACTTTTTTCAGAAGAACTAAGTAGCATTAAGAATAGTAAATTTATAATTATTTGTGTGGGCACACCAATTTCTTATAAATTAAAACCAAATTTAAACTTGTTTTTTAATCTTATAAAGAAAACAAAAAAATTTTTAAACAATAAACATCATCTCATTATCAGAAGCTCTGTGATACCTGGGACATGTGATAAAATTTATAAATTAATCAACGTAAATTGCAAAAATATTTCATATTGTCCAGAGAGAATTGTTGAGGGTTTGTCCTTGCAAGAATTACCAATTATTCCTCAAATTATTTCAGGATCAAATAAAACTACAATTAAAGAAGCAAAAAAAATTTTCAAAAAAATAACTGGTGATTTGATTGAATGTTCTTTTATAGAGGCAGAATTATCAAAAATATTTTCAAACATGTATAGATACATCAATTTTGCAATACCTAATGAAATGTATTTAATATCTAAAAAACTAAATGCTGACTTTAGTAAAATAAGAGAAATAATGAGATTTAATTATTCTAGAAACAATGGTTTGGCAAAAGCTGGTTTGGTGGGTGGACCTTGCTTGATGAAAGATTCAATGCAAATGAGTTATATTTTTAATAAAAAAAATAGTCTCGTTAATGCTGCATATGAAACAAATGAAAATCTACCAAATGAAATTATAAAAAATCTTCAAAAACAAAAAAATTATAAATCAAAAATAGTAGGTGTTTTAGGATTAACCTTTAAACCAGACAGCGATGATACTAGAGGCTCTTTATCATTAAAGCTATTAAAAATTCTGAAGAGAAAAAAATTTAAGTATTTATACTCTGATCCATATGTAAAATTTAACAAAAATATTTCTGAAAAAAAACTAATTAATAAATCTGATATAATTATAATTGGAACCAATCATAAACAATATATAAATCTTAAAATAAATAAAAAAAAACAATTAATAGATCTCTCAGGGTATTTAAAGTAAATTTAATGTGTGGATTTTTTGGATCATTTTCTGATGAAGGAAAAATAGATTATAGCTTAAAAAATTTAGTTACATTATCGCATAGAGGACCTGATAGTCATAAAAAATATAGGGATAATTTTTTTTTCGGTGAGTTTTTCAGACTTAATATAATTGGAGATGAAAAAGCTAATCAACCAATGATATCATACAATAAGAACTTGATAATGTTATTTAATGGAGAAATTTATAATTATATAGAACTTGCAGAAGAATATAATATTTCAAGCAAAAATGGTGACTCGAGAGTTGCTATAGAATTGTTTTCCAAAAGGGGCATTGAGATAATTAAAAAATTCAATGGAATGTTTTCAATAGTTATTTACGACAAGATGAAGAAGACATTATATTTGATAAGAGATAGATTGGGAACAAAACCGCTTTATTTCACAAAAAAAAATGGTTATTTTTATTTTGCATCTGAAATTAAAGCACTTCCTGTAAAAAAAAATATTAACAATAATAATGTTAAAAACTACCTAAATTTTGGTAAGTATCCTGTTTTGAATACATTCTTTAAAAATATAAATAATGTTCCAGCATCAACAATAATAAAAATTAAAAAAAACAATTTAGAAAAAATTAAATATTTCGATATTGAAGAAGAAGTTTTAAAAAATAAAAAAGAGGGATTTAGTGAAGAAAAATTCGAAGATTTGCTTAAAAAAGCTGTTTCTATAAGACAACGTTCAGATAAAAAAATAAATTTTCATTTAAGTGGAGGTATTGATAGTACTGCACTATTAATTTATACGAAAGATAATTGGTCATCTAAATATGATTTAAGTAGCTCTTCTTATTCATACTTTGGTTATAAAGATGATGAGTACAAATTTATTTCAAGAATTTCAAAAAAAATTAAAGTTAAAAATAAAAAAATTCTATTATTACCAGAAGAAGTGCCTCAATTAGCAGAAAAATTACAATACTTTCAAGACGAACCATTCGGGGGCTTGGCATCTATAGCAGAATTTAAGTTAAATTTAGAAGAAAGAAAAAATGGTCAGATCGTATCTTTTGAAGGCATGGGCGGAGATGAAATTTTAGGAGGTTACAACTCTCATGCTTTATTAGCACTAAATGAAATGATTAAAAATAAAAAATCAAATAAAATTATAAACAATTTAAGTTTATATTTAGGAATTAATAATTCCTATGACAGAATAAATAAAACTAAAAAACTGTTAAAGTCAGGTTTTTACGCAAGCACTGACTTATCGGAATACAGAAATTCGGATAAATTTAAAAATGTAAATTTAAAAAAGTTCAATTGGTTTAAGAAAATTATGTTTTTTGATTTAATTAATTCTAAAATACCTAGGACACTAAGATTTAGAGATAGAATTAGTTCAGCTTGTTCAAGAGAGTTAAGGTTTCCATTTCTTGATCACAACTTATTAACCTACTCGTTATCTTCACCAATGGAATTCAAATATAATTATGGTTTACCTAAATATCCTCTTAGAAAAATTGTTAAAAAGTACTTTAAAAAGGATTTCAAATTTCATAAAAGAAGCGTTAGTTCTCCTCAAACAAGTTGGTTACAAGGAAAACTAAAAGATTGGGCAATGGATAATCTTAACTCTTTAGAGAAAAGATCAATATTAGATAGATCATATATTGAGAAAGGAAGAAAAATGTTAACAGGTAAAATTAATAATTCTTTTTATATATGGCAATTAATAAATCTTAATCTTTTTTTTGAAAATACAAAAATACAAAATTCACTAATAAATGATAAAAAATAAAAAATTAATTGCAATTATACCTGTTAGAAAGAAATCGAAAAGCATAAAAAATAAGAATTTGATAAAAATAGGTAAATATTCTTTATTAGAAAGAACAATTTTAATTGCAAAAAAATCAAAGTTTATAGATGAGGTTTTCGTTAGCACAGATTGTAAAAAAATGTACAAAATTTCAAAAAAATATAATGTAAACTTAAAAAATTTAAGGAGCAAAAAACTTGCCTCTTCAACGGCTCTAACTGCTCAAGTCATTAAAGATATTATAACCAAAAAAAAAATTAAAAAAGCTTATATTCTTTTATTACAGGTAACTTCTCCTGATAGAACATTAAGATTAACAGACCAATTTTTAAAAAGATTTGATAAAAATAAAAATGCAAAATCAAGTGTTTCTTTGACAAGAATTTTTCATCCACATCCAAATAAAATACAGACAGTAAAAAATAATTTTGTTAAATCCTATTTAAATAAAGAGTCAATGATACCAAGAGAAATGCTGCCAAAAGTTTATTGCTTGAATGGACTTTTTTATATTGCTGAAAGTGATTTTATTTTTAAAAAGAATAGTTTCTTTACAAATAAAACATCACCCTTTTTTGTGAATAGTAACAAAAGTTTGAATTTAGACTCGTCAGATGATTTAGTGTTACTAAATCATAAAATCAAAAAAAAGTTGATCAACCAACATTTTTTACAAAAATGAAAATAGCAATAATTGCAAGTAATAATGGTTTAGGTCACATCAGAAGATCAGCATTATTAGCAAACAAGTTAATCGATAAATTTAATGTAACTATTTTGTGCTCAATTGATAAGATCAAAAAATTTAAGTTAGATAAATCAGTTAAAATTAAAGAATTTGATATTAAATTATACAAAAATAAAATTTTAAAAAAAAATAATAACGTTCATACTTTTTTTAATATTAAAGATAAATTTGATCTCTACCTTAGTGATAACTATCCTGAAATAGCCCTGAAAAAAAAGAATAGTTTAATGCTTTCAAATTTTTTTTGGCATGACATTTTAAAAATAAATACTAATTATTATAAAAATGTAGAGAAAAAAATTAAAGATAGGCCTATAATTGCAAATTATCTATTTGTTTCTAAATATATTAAAAAAAATTTCAAAATTCGTCCAGTTGGATTTTATGGGAATTTTAAAAATCGAACAATAAAAAAAAATAGAAATGGTATTTTAATTAGTTTTGGAACTGCAGAAATGAAAAATAAAAAATATATACAAAATTTTATCAACCAATTAAAGAATCATAAAAATAGAAATTTTCCGATTTTTATTGAGCCAAAATTTTACCAAAATGATTTTAAAAAATATAATCTTTTTAAAGCAACATATGATGATAAAATGTATAATAAAATAGCAATCGCAATTATAAAACCTGGTTTAGGAACAATAACTGAATGTCTGTCTAGAGGTATTGCTATATTCACTTTTACAAGAGGACAAAATAAAGAATTTCTCTACAACGCCCAAATACTTGAAAAAAATAATATAGGAATAAACTTTAATTATCTAAGTTCTGCAATAGAATTTGCCTGTTTGATGGTTAAAGAGATGTCGTTTTTAAAAGAAAAATATAATTTAGCTAAAAAATTACAATGGAATGGTGAATTTGAGGTTATAAAGATAATTGAAGAATTATTTAAAAATAAAATTTTAATTCTACAAGAAAAAAAGTGATGAAATTTTTTTTACCTGCAAAAAAAAATCTAGTTGATATCGAAAATTTTTTCAAAAAAATTAATATGGAGAGTTTAATCAATCTTTCAAAAAAAGAAAAGCCTACAGTAAATAATATGATTCAGAAACAACCGTATCATCCAGATTTAAAAGATTTATATTTCTTATACCAACTAATAATTTTGAATAAAAGAATTACTGTATTAGAGATAGGTTGTGGATGGTCATCTTTAATAATTAGAAAAGCATTAAATGAAAATAGATTAAAATACCAAAAAAAAATTAGTAATTTGCGGAGACAAAATCATTTTCAATGCATTTCAGTAGATAATGAAAAAAAATGGATTCTCAGTACAAAGAAATTATTAAATAAATTTAGGGTAAGCTATGGTAAAGACGATTTCTTTTTTTCAAACTGCGAAATGGCTGAAGTAAATAATAGATATACAACAAAATTTCAAAAAATCCCTATTATTAATCCTGATTTAATATACTTAGATGGTCCAGATCAATTTAATATTAAAGGTAAAATTAGAAACTTTACAATTTCACACAAAGATATGATGCCAATGGTTAGTGATATATTAAAGATTGAATATTTTTTAACTCCGGGGACAATTATTTTAATTGATGGAAGAACTGCAAATGCAAGATTTTTAAAAGATAATTTTAAGAGAAATTGGAAGTATCAATATTTTGAAGACAGAGATATTAATATTTTTTTTCTTAATGAAAAACCTTTAGGCAAATATAATAGAAATCAATTGAAATTTTATAATTTCATTAAATGAAAGAAAAAGTAACAATAATTGCAGAATTATGTCAAAACCATAAAGGCGACATTAAGCTAGTTGAAGAAATGGTTCACGCCGCTGCTGAAGCAGGAGCGGATATCGCAAAAATACAGTCTATAGATTCAAGCGATTTGACTCACAGAAAAAAATTTGATGAAGGTTTAATCGAAAATGGGGAAATAAAGATTATTAAAAGACCTTACAAAAGTGAATACGAAAGGTTAAAGCTTTTAGATTTAAATAAAAGTCATCATTTAAAATTTATTGAAATTTGCCAAAAATATAACATCAAACCAATGACAACAATTTTTAATCTAAGTAAAATTAAATATGTAAAAGATTGTAATTTTAAATATGTAAAATTAGCAAGTTATGATTGTGGATCACATTATTTAATAAAAGAAATACTAAGAAAAAATTTTGATAAAATTGTAATATCTTCTGGCGCTTCTTACGACGACGAGATTGAAAAAACTTGCCACATAATGCGTGACCATAAAGATTTTTCATTGCTCCACTGTGTAACAATTTATCCAACTCCTTTAGAGGAGGCACATTTAAATAGAATTAGATATTTAAAAACATTAACTAAAAACGTTGGTATCAGCGATCATTCTGATCCAGAAAAAACAGGTTTCAAGCTATGTGTAGGTGCAGTAGATTTGGGTGCAAATATAGTTGAAAAACACTTTACCATATTGGATAAAGATCAAACTAGAGATGGCCCAGTATCTGTAAATCAAAAACAACTTAAAGAATTAATTGAGCTAGTAAATTTAGATGACAATGATCGAAACGATTATATTAAATTCAACATTCCTGAGTACAAAAAAATGTTAGGTAAAGAAAAAAGAGATTTATCAAAAGTAGAATTACTAAATAGAGATTATTATAGAGGAAGATTTTCAAGCAAAGATAAAAATGCTAAAATTATATATAATTGGGAAGAAACCAATTTAAATGATTTGGTGTAAATAAAAGATTATTTTTGATTTTTTAAATTAAAACTTGAAATACTTTTCATATTAGGTTTTGCCAAGACAATTAATATGTTTTGATTTAAAGTCTTCTTTAACTTCTCTAGAATTTTTTCTTTGTGTCTCCATGCTAAAATTATAATTATTATTTTCTTTTCTTTTTTTAAAGACTCAAGAGAAACAACAGGTAAAAATGTGTTTGGAGATAATAGGCCTTGTCTGGATTTGTTATCATCAATAATTCCATTTAGAAATCTATCTAATTCAAGCATTTTGCTTAGAACTGTTCCTGTAGCACAAGCACCATAACCAAAACACCTGTATCCTTTTTCTATTATTTTTTTTTTAGATAGCCAATTATTGATTAAATCTTTTGATTTTTTTATTTCTTTAGATATTTCTATATATTTTTTTAAAGAGTAAATATTAGCTTCGTTTTCAGCACTTATCATTGAGTTAATCAAATCAACATTTTCATGAAATTTATTTTTCCCACAAATTACGCGTATACTTCCACCTTTTGTAGGCAATTTAACTATATCATAAATAAAAAAATTACTTTTTTTCAAAAAAGGTACTAATGATTTTATTGAGTGATAACTTAAATGTTCGTGATAAATATAATCAATAACATTATTTCTGATTGTATCTAATAAATAAGATACTTCAAAAATATAAAAACCTTTTTTATTTAACAAGACATCTGCACTTTTTAACATAATGCTTAAATTATCTGAATGAGAAAAAACATTATTTGCTGTTATTAAGTTAAATTGTGAAATTTTTTTTTTAATTCTTTTCGCACTATTTAAATTTAAATATTCAGAAAAAATTTTATGTCCCTTTTTTTTGCAAATATTATAAAAAATTTTTGCTGGATCAATTCCATATGTTATTACTTTCTTTTTTTTCAAGTAATCTAAAAATAAACCATCGTTACATCCGATATCTAAAATTTTTTCATTTTTTTTTATATAGTTTTCAGTAAACAAAAAGTCAGAATAATTTGAAAAATGTTCTTTTAAATCCGGGCTACTGCTACTTTTATAAATGTAATCTCCATATAAAATGTTTGGAGATACAATATTTAACAGTTGTGCGTGTCCACATTTTTTGCACTGATAAAGATCCATGTCAAAAAGTTCTAGACTTAATTTTTGACTATGAGCTGGTCTAAAATTATCTACTGGCTGACTAGAGGGCATTTTAATTATCAAATTAAGATTTTTACTGCCGCATAATCTACAATTTTTTTTAAATTTATTTTTTTTCAGTAGTGACATGTATTATTGCAATTTCTTTTTTTTTATTTGCTATTTTAACTTTCTGATTTTTTAATGGTCCTAATACAAATAGTTTAGATGGATTAATTTGTTGATTTGATCTATTTACAGTAATAGTAGCGTCACCATAAATACTATGAATAATTGAATTTTGTAAATATATTTCAATTTGATCATTTCCAGTTATCACGTAAAATTTTTCAGCCTGTTTATTAGATTTTCTATTTTTTAGCATTTTTAAGTTAGGCATGAGACAGAAGCTTTTTTTTACTTTTAAAGCTAAATCATTAACTGCATCAAATGATAGTTCTGCAATTCCAGTTTTGGAATAGAAAGTATATAAGTTGCTATTCTCTTTAATAAAAGTTGTTACAGAAGATTTTACAATTGGTTGAGATGCAATCTCCTCTGAATTAATATTATTAGCTTTTTCAAACTTCTGCTTTGATCCATAATAAGTATTTTCCTTTAAAAAAGAGGAATGACCAACTTCATTAGCCAAAACATAATCGCTTATAGGAAAGAATCTGTGTGGAATATGTGGGGCAATGAATGCATAAAAATTACCTTTCATTGAGGCGGATGACATCCTAATATCATGAAAAGTATTTCCGTTTTTTTTATAAAATCTGTATTGTGCTACTCCGCTATTTATTAAAAAACTTTCTGCAAAAGTATGCATTGATACTTCAACTATTGATTTTGCTGAAAAACAAATAAACATGTGCTGTGGATTTGAATTTGTTGATGAATGATATAAAACTCTGCTTCTAAGTCTACTAACTTCATCAGCACTTTTTTTTAATTTGTTAATTTTTTTTATAGATACAGAATTTATTATATCTCGATTAATTCTATATATTCCTTCTTTAATTAATTTCATAACTAATTGTTTAACATTTGAGAAATTTTATTTTTTATCTTTAATTGTGTAGGTCTTATATCATTTTCTAATTTTTCATTAAAGGGTATAAAATTGCTTTTTCTTGTCACGACCAAAATATTATTCTTTTTAATATTTCTATTTTTTCGCAATAATAGTTCAATTTGAGAACTTAATCCAAATTTTGAAGGTGAGTCATCCACAATTAAAAATTTATTTGATTTTATATTTAGAATTTTTTTTTCAGTATTTTGATCAATTGATAAATCATTTAAACCAAATAACGAACATTTAGATTTAATTTTATTATCAAAATACTCCAGAGCATTAATTGATTTATCAATAGAAGTTCCCGTGCAAATTATTGCAAGTTCTGTCTTATTTTTTTTTGAATATAATTTTTTAAGACCAATCGCTTTATTAGTTTTTTTAATTTTTCTGTTGTTTCTAAACTCTTCAGTAGCTAAAAATATTGCCACAGGCTCTTTTTTTGAGTAAGCTAAATTAATTATACTTTCTACTTCTGAAGCATGAGAGGGCATATAAGATTTGATTCCTAAATGAGCTAATACTGAATAAGGGTTGTCAGAATGATGACCAGCCAAACCTCCTTTTGTTCCAGTTGGTAATAAATAAATTATGGGGACATTTTTTTTTCCTCCTGACATCTGTTTAAATTTTGAAGCTTGATTAAATATTTGATCCATGCTCACAAAAACTAAACCTGCAAAATTAAATTCAACAATAGGTTTGAACCCTGCTATAGCGGCTCCTAGTGCAAAACCACAAAAACCTGATTCTGATATAGGCGTATCTAAAACTCTTTTTTTTCCATATTTTTTTAAAAAATTTACAGAAATGCCTCGCTGACCACTTCTAACGTCCTCACCCAAGTAAATACATTTTTTGTCTTTTCTCATCAATTTATCAACTGCTAAAGCTACAGATTCTAAATAATTCATTTCTTGCTCCATTGTAATCCAAAGCTTATTATGGTTTCTTTAATCTTTCTTAATATTTCATCAGTGTCATTCATCAAAAAACCAAATTTTTTTAACTCTGAATAACAAGGGTCTCTTTTTATCATTTTTTTTTGAACTGAAAGATCTATGTAATCTATCTTTCTTTGCATCTCACTCGCGAAATGTCTATGATACCTATAAGTTTCGAATTCAACAAATATTGGCTTCCTTTTTTTTCTTATTTTTTTAATTATTGATTTAATTTTATTGTTTGATTTTGTAAAACTCATACCATCTAATTTATAAGATTCTATACCAAAACCTTTGGCTCTAATATAAAGATCAGTTTTAGTCATATCTTTTGACTTGGTTGAATATGCATAAAAATTATTTTCACAAACAAGTAAGATTGGTAAATCATAAATTGCTGCAATATTTAAGCTTTCCAATACAACTCCCTGGTTCATTGCTCCATCACCAAAAAAAGCAGCTGTAATATTGTTCTTATTACTTAATAATGAACTGTAAGCAAAGCCACATGCAATCGGAACTCCACCACCTACAATTCCGTTTGACCCAATAATATTTTTTTTAAGTTCAGCTATATGCATAGAGCCCCCAAAACCTCCACAGCATCCACTGGGTTTTCCTAATAGCTCAAGAACCAATTTAGATATATTTCCTCCTTTAGCAATATAATGTCCATGCCCTCTATGGTTACTAAAAATTGCATCTTGTTTTTTTAGGTTTGTGCATACTGAAACAGCTACTGCTTCTTGACCTACGGAAGTATGCAATGGACCCCTTATTTTTTTTAATTTGCTTAACTCTATAAACGCAATTTCAGCAGCTCTTATTATTAATAAATATTTAAGTTGAAGATTGTTTTTAATTTTATTAGGAAATATTTTATCTATTTTTTGATAAGCAACGTCTGAAGATTTATTATTCATTATTTTTTTAAGTTGTTTGTTTTTTTTATTATCTTATCAATGTTGTATTGCCAATTACTGTATCCATAAAAAGTAAAATTGCTTGATAAAGAGGTATTAAACGTTTTTTTTAATTTTTCAATTTTTTTTCTAATAATCAGTCTTTTGTTCATTTTTTTTGATATGTAATTTATCAAATATAACCAATTAAAAAATCCTTGATCAGCATAATGATAAATTCCTATTGATTTGTTTATAATTATATCGTTAATTGCTTTTGCAACTTTATCTGTACTGGCTAAAGAGGAAACTTCTTTTTTAGTTATTGTAATGGAACCCTTGTTAATATCATTAAAAATTTTTTTTAAAACATTTGAATTAAATTTTAGATTATTTGAAAACAAATAAGGAAGTCTTAAAATTGTATAAATTTGACTTTTTAATATAATATTCTTTTCTCCTAAATATTTTGTTTTACCATAAAATGACATAGGTTTTGGCTTTATATCCTCATTGAAACTAATTTTTGATCTATAGCCATCAAATACACTGTGAGTGCTTATGTGTATCAAATGAATTTTTAGCTTTCTTGAAAAGATAGCTAAATTTTTTGGTAAATCACTATTAATTTCTTTTGTTAATTTTTTATTACTTTCAGCTAATTTTAAACCAACAATTGCCGCACAATTAATTATAATATTCGGAGAAATCTTTTTTACATAATCGTAAAATTTTAAATTATTTTTTTTTTTTAATAAATGCCTATCAACTTTTCTACAAATAAATTTTTTATTTAAAATTTTATATATTTCTGAGCCAAGATGACCATGTCCACCGGTAATAAGAATTTTTTTTTTCATATAAAAAATTTAAATTACAAATGTCAAAATTCAGTGATACTTTTTAAAAATTTAAAGTAATCATTTTTTTTTACAATGTCTTTATTTCCATGAAAGTTACTATGTAACCCTGCATATACATTTCCTAGAAAGGGGATTAAACTATTTTTAAAACCATTAATTAACAGTAAACTAGTTATTGAAAAGTATGCATCCCCACAACCTGTTGTGTCTACTGTTTTTGATATAAAAACTGGTGCATAAAATTTTGATGAATTATAAAATAATGTACTTCCATATTTACCATCTGTTAATGCAAAATGTACATTGCTATTATTTTTTGAATACTTAACTAAATTCTTATCTTCAATTTTTTGATTTTGAAGCCCTATCTCCCATTCTCTTTTATCTAAACATAAATAATTAAACTTTTTATATTTTGTGAAGGAATTAAAACCTAAATTCAAGGAATTTGTTTGAACATTCAGGTATTTTTTAATTTTTAGTGATTCTAAAAATTTAATCATATTGCTACTAAAAAAACCAATACCGTAGTCACAAATAATTAGATTTTTTTTAATTTTTTTTTTCAGTAATCGTAATTTCTTGTTCAAATCTGAAATATCGCTATTGTCATTTTTAAAATTTGTTACTTGAAGCATTTTTTCTGACCTATTTGCATTAATAAACCTGGTTTTTATTTGCGTTTTTCTATTAGGATCTAAATTGATTATTTTAATATTTTTTTTTCTATTTTTTAATATATTAAGAAAGTTACTGTTACTAGCTGTATATAAGTTCACTTGACCAACAAAATTGCTAAGAATTTCTGCAACTGCTAATACTCCTCCCATTAATATCTCCGATTTTTCATTCACCATAGACATTGCTGGATCTTTTGAGGTCATACCTTGTGGAGATACATATACATATTTATCTAATATTACTTCTCCTATTATATTTACTTCTGTTTTTTTTATTTTATTTGTAAATATTTGAAAATGTTTCAACACCTTTTCTTTTGCAATTTTCGTTAAATAATTTTTTTGATCTTTTTGCCATATATCAAAATTATTATTCATAATTTTTGTTGAACTCATTAGATCAGTATTGGTGAAAAAAGTTTTCCCACCATGTTTACTTACTATTTTTTTTTCTTTTTGAAGATTTTTAGTAAAATCTCCCTTCAAGTAATCTTTTCCTTTAAAATAAACATTTGGTTTTAATGTATTTAAAATTTTTTCAGAAGTTTGATTATTACTTAAATAAACATAATCTACAAATTCAATAGAACTTAATATTGACAATCTTTTATTTGAATCATTAACTGGTTGATTTGGTCCTTTATTAACAAAATTATCAGATGTAACGCTTACAACCAATATATCACAATTTTTTTTTGCTTTTTGTAAATGAAGCATGTGTCCATAATGAAAAATATCAAACACTCCATGACACAAACCTATTTTTTTTTTTGAATTTCTTAATTTTGAAAGTTCCTTCAAATTTGATATAATTTTATTTATTCTCATTGATATTCCAGGTTTTCTTTTTAGTTTAATTTAATTAAAGGTTTAAGTATTTCTTTGCCATTTGCTAATTGATTGATTGCTAAATTTATTTTATCAAGACCATATGTCTTTCCTAATAATTTTTTAATATTAAACTTTTTTTTTAATAATTGATTGATTTTTTTAATATCTTTAGTCGGGTTTACGCCACCTCCAAATGATCCAACAATCTCTTTACCCAAATGAAGAGGTAATGTATTGATTTTCACCTTTTCTTTATAATTTGGAACTCCCACCAAAACTAGCTTACCTTTTTTATTCAATATGTCATAAGCACGTTCTATCATTTTGGTATTCCCTGTATTATCAATTATTTTATTGGGCATTTTATCTTTAAAAATATCTTTTATCTTTTTAATAAAATCATAATCATTTTTAAAAATTATAGTTTGATGTGCTCCAAATATTTTAGCCACGTTTAATTTTTTATTATTCAAATCTACTGCAACAATTTTTTTACATCCAATTACTTTTGCAAAACAAATCATTGACAACCCTAAATTACCTGTGCCTAAAATTAAAAGTTGATCTTTTTCTCTTAAATTTGCATCATTATAAATTGCACCATAAGCAGTTGTTAAAGCACAACCAAAAACTACACCCTCTTTCATTGAAATTCCCTTTGGAATTTTTGAAACCCTGTTCTCAGCGACCACAGAATAGTTATTAAATGTTGTAACCCATCCTGCATTCATTTTTTTATTCTTATAAGTGTATTTTGGAGTCTCCGAATTTGAACCATGGCCTTTTTTCCAGTGCAAAATAACTTTATCACCAATTTTAAAACGTTTAATATTTTTATGTTTATTAATTATAATGCCAGTTCCCTCATGACCCAATAAATGAGGTAAAAATTTATCTTTGCCTTTAACACCATAGATTTCGCCTAACTGCGATCCACACACTCCACTATAAAATAATTTAACCAATATTTGACCTTTCTTCAATTCTTTATCAAATTGTACATCAACTACTTTTAAAGGTTTTTTTTGTTTAAAAAGCACTGCTGCTTTAATTGAAATTCTTTTTACTTTTTTCATAAATACTCTATTCAAAATAAATAAAAGAATGATCCCCAGTATACTTTGATTTTTTAAACCACCACTTCCATTCTTCTGGTGTATAAAAACCCTCACATGTAACTTGCCAATATAATAAATTTACTTTTTCTTTTTCGTTTCTATATGACTCAACACAAATATATTTATTTTTTTTTCCTACTCTTTCAATTTCTTTCAAAGATGAAAACAATTCATAGTTATATAAATTATGCAATGTATTTATTGAAATAACTAAATCAAAATAGTCACTCTTGAATGGTAAAGATGCAGCAGTTCCTTTTATAAGATTTTCCTTAATTTCTTCTTTTGCGTTGTCAATCGCATATTGAGAAATGTCTATGCCGTAAACTTCTAATGAAGGATCAATTTTTTTAAAATCATGAAGCAAAAAACCTTTTCCACAACCTACATCTAGAATTTTGCTTTTCGGTTTTAAATTGTATTTTTCTATCATTTTTATCACAATTTGTTCCCATCTTCCCTCTATATATTTATATCCCCCATAATTAATACGTCTATCTCCATCCCAATAATCATAGCCCCATTTTTTTGCCAGTATTGCTGCTTTTTCTTTCGGAAATTCTAAATTATTCACTCTGGCCAAATAATCTCTTTTCGTAGATTTGTGTATTATAGACATGAAATCTATTTCCATAATTTTTATACTTTCAGGTAACGATTGAAATAATTATTAGCCTTTATTAATTGACTTTGCAAGGTATCATTCTTTAAATGGCCTGCATGATTTCTAATTAGTGATTTAGCTATTATAAATTCATTTAAAATTATACAACACCATTTCAAGTAGTGAAGCGGTAGTAATTGAGAAATTAAATAATCAAGTTTTTTATGAGTTTTATATTTTCTTATAATTAATTTCTTAAATTTTTCTTTTTGCTTATGACTAACTTTTTGATTGGGTTGACAATAAAAATCACATATTAATTTAACAGGATCGTCATAACCAGCATATTCAAAGTCAAAAAAAAATATTTTTTTTTTTGACTCAATTGCATTATGAAAACCAAAATCTGAGGGAGAGATAATCATATCTTTTTTATTAAGTTTGTGTGAAATATCATGAAATATCTTTTTTTTATTTAATTCATTTTTTATAGTCTCAAATTTAGGGATAATTTTTTTATTTAAAAAAGAATGAAATTTTCTATTTATTAAACTTTTTTTATTTACTGTTTTCAATTTTTTTATTCGATTATTACATATAGTAATATAATCTTTTCGATTATTAATACCCTCGACTGCTAATTTTATTTTTTTTGAACCTACTTTTTTTTGATTGATCTTATTAATAAAATTTGAAAACTGAGTTATGTGCTTGTCGTTTATTTTTTGAATTTTATTTCCAGTAATATATGGCAATATCACAAAATTATTCTTAAAATCAAAGAATAATGGAGTAACAACGTTTTTAATTTTTAGTTGATTTAAGTATTTATAGAATTGAAATTCTTTTTTTATTCTTTGTTTTTTGTCTCCATAATAAGATTTTAATACTATTATTTTTTTATCAATATTAATTTTATAAACTTTACTGTTTTTTCCACTTCTAATAGTTCTTATTTTTTTAATATCACTAAAATTAAATCTTTTAATAAATTTCTTAATTTGATTTATATTTTTTTTTTCCATTAATTTTTAATAATTTTGTTTAATTCTGTCCACTTTTTTATAATAACGATAGATCTTTTCTTCTTATTTTTTTGATTATAGTCAAACAAAACTTTTATTACACTTTTGGGTAAGAGATCTAATATTTTAATTAAATCATCAACATAGATGTTGCATTTTAATTTTTTAATCCTTGATATTTTTTCTTTTATAGACTCTTCAAAAAAAATATCTTTTTTTGAAAAATTAATCGAATTATCTTTTACTATTATATTTTTATAAATCCATTTCCTAGCAGCTAAATGTAAATTTACTTTTTTTCCTCGATATGGAAATTTAGTTTTATGGCTTATTATATAAAATTTTATTCTATTCTTTGATAATGACTTCATTACTTTTTTTACACCAGCATAGATTTTTGCATGCATTATATGTGTGCCATAAACCTCTCCTTGTAATATTGTCCACTCTCTTTCTCTATTTTTTTTAACTAAATATTCTTTTACTGAACTCTTATTTGGCTTAATATTTTTTGGAACTAATTTTTTTTTATAAGCTATTTTTTTAAATAATTTTTCATAACTAATTATTGTGTTGTCAAAATCAAAACCTACAATCATTACTTTTTGAAATGTTTCAATATTTTAGTCACAATTTTTTTGGATTCTAAACCAATTAATTTTCTAGCTTCTTTTTGATTTCCACATCCTGTTAAAAATTTATCAGGTCCACCAAATCTAATAATCTTTCTAGCATCTTTTTTGTTGATATTTGCCCATTCTATAATTGCTGAACCTGCTCCTCCAATTAAACCATGCTCTTCAATAATGATAATCAATTTTTTAAGTTTAAAAATTTTGCTTAATAGTTTTGAATCAACCGGTTTAGGACTGTGAAAACTTATAAGTTCTGCATCTATATCTTTTTCAGCCAGGTATTCAGTACATTCCTTAGCGATTGAAAGTGTATTACCAACTCCCAGAATTGCTAAATCTTTTCCAGTTTTTAAAACTAGACCTTTCCCAATTTTAAATTTTGGAATTTTTTTATGAATTTCTGGTTCTCCTTTTTTTCCCAATCGTATGTAAGTTGGTTTATTGCTTTTTAAAGCCTCTATTAAACTTGCTCTTACTTCTTTTACATCAGCAGGACAAACAATTTGTAAATTTGGTAATGTTCTAAGAATTGAAATATCTTCCATTGAGTGGTGTGTTGCACCTAATGACGCATAGGATAATCCAGATCCTGTGCCAACAATTATTACTGGTAAATTTGGATAGCATATATCAAGTTTAATTTGCTCAAAACATCTTGCAGTATTAAATGGTGTTATCGTATAAGTTATTGGTCTTAAGCCTGTAGAAGCTAAACCTGAAGCTACTCCTGTCATATTTGCTTCAGCAACACCACAATTATGAAATCTTTTTGGGTATTTTTTTTTGAAACTGTCAAATAATTTGTTACCAATATCGCCAGCTAATAAAACCAAATCCTTATTATGCTCCGCCAATTCTGTTAAGGTTTTTGCAAATTCATTTCTCATTATAATTTTAATTCTTTTTTTGCTTTAATAACTTCAATAAAATTTGGAACTCTATAATGCCAATTATTATCATTTTGCATAAATGACACTCCCTTTCCTTTGATAGTATTTGCAATTACCATGGTAGGTTTTTTAGATTGTTTTTTTGCAATCACACAAGCTTTAAGTATTTCTTTATGACTATGGCCATCAATTTCTAATGTGTTCCATCCAAAATATTTAAATTTTTCTTTCAATGGATGTAAGTTAAGAACTTCTTTACTTTTTCCTGTAGCTTGCCATTTATTATAATCCACAAATACACATAAATTATTTAATTTTTTTGCTGGAGCAAATAAAGCAGCCTCCCAAACAGATCCTTCATTGCATTCTCCATCAGACATAAGAACATAAGTCATAAATTTTTTATTTTTGATTTTTGCTGAAAGTGAAATTCCACAACCTATAGGTAAACCATGTCCTAAAGAACCTGTAGCAGCTTCTACTCCTTTTAGCTTTGGGCTTGGATGTTCCTCTAATAACGATTTTTTTTTAGTATAAGATTTTAAATCTTTTTTACTTATAAATTTTTTATGATGTAGTGCAGCATATAATGCAGATGCTGCATGACCTTTACTTAAAATAAATCTATCTCTTGACTCCCACTTTGGATTTTTAGCTTTAATTTTCAAAACATTTTCATAAAGTGTCGCTATAATATCAATACATGATAATGAAGAAGCTAGATGTGGGGCCTTGGTTTCAAATGACATTTGAATTACCCTAAATCTTAACTTGTTAGATAATTTTACTATATCCATAAATTTTACTATAATTAAATTTACTTATTTCTTAAAATTTTTTTTCATTATTTTAATATTATAAAAAATATCTTGGTCAGAAAGCTTTCCATCTTTAAATTTTTTTATGATCTCGTCTATAGCATCATCTATACAATATTTTTGTTTAAAACCTGTGGATATAAGCTTGTCTGAATTTTGTCTATATGATCTAGGGTCATTAGAGCTAGTCACATTAATTTCTGACTTAATTTTCATTTGAACTTTTTTAGCTACTTCAAGAATTGAGATATTTTCAAATCCAGCATTATAAAAACCTGATTGAATTTCTGGATTATCTAAAAAGTGTTTGTAAACCCTTACCATGTCATGAATATTTATGTTAGGTCTAGTTTGTTTGCCTCCAAATACATTAATTTTTGCATTTGTAAGAGCTTGAATAGTTAACAAATTTACACTCACATCAAGCCTCATTCTAGGAGAATACCCACACACAGTTGCGGGCCTAATACAGTGAACTTTGATTTTGTCTTTATAACTAATTAGGACTCGTTCAGAGATCATTTTTGTTTTATTATATGCGGATATCGGAACAAGTGATAAATCTTCTGTAACCTCTGGCTCATCTTTTACCCCATAAACACTTCCTGAGCTTGCATAGATAAAATGTTCTACTTTATCATCTATTGCTTTTTCAATCAATAATTGGGAGGCTAATGCATTTACTTCCCAAGACAATGTTTGGTTTAATTCAACACCAGGGTCGTTAGCTATATTTGCTAGATGAATTATAGAATCAAATTTTTTTAATGATATTTTGCTTATATTCAATATATCATTCTTAATAACATTTAAACATTTATTTGGTTTTAAAAAGTTTCCAAACCACTGGGTATCTAGTACTGTTATATTGTGGCCATCATTTAACAAAGAATTTGTTAGCACAGTACCAACGTAGCCACAGCCACCTGTAATAAATATTTTCATTTTTTATGTTTATAATTCAAATTTAATTTATTAATAATATTAGAGTTATTATTTATCCAATCAATTGTTTCCTTAATTCCACTTTCTAAGCTAGTTTTATCTTTCCATCCATATTTTTTAAAAATTCTTGAGGCATCCAAATAATAACCGAAATCTTTTCCGTCTCTTTCTTTTACATTTTTTATTAATTTCTTATTTTTTTTTAATAACTTAAAAATAATTAAAACTAATTTTTTTATTGATACAAATTTTTTAGTTGAAATATGAAATGTTTGCCCAATATTTTTTTTATCAAATAATATTTTAAAAAGTATTTCTGACACATCATCCATAAAAACAAAAGATCTAATTGATTTTCCTGAGCCATGTAAATTTATTTTATCATTGTTAATAGCTTTAATTATTGCTAAAGGAACAATTCTATATAATTGTTGATGAGGTCCGAAAATATTTGCAGTTCTTGTAAAAACGACTGGGAAATTAAAATTTTTATAATAAGCATACAAATTAAAATCTTGGGCTGTTCTTGAAATGGCATATGGAGTGCTTGGATTAAATAAATTATGCTCTTTAATTTTTTTACTCGTACTCCCATAGACCTCAGGTGTGCTAAAATTTAAAAATTTTTCTAATTTTACATTTTTAAGTTTATTAATTAGTTTTGAGAAAGAAACAACATTAGTATTATACCAATCCCATGGTGTTAACCAACTTTCCGCAACCATACCTTGAGATGCAAAATTAACTATAAATTTGATCTTTTTATCTTTTATAATTTTTATTAACTTTAAAATATCTTTATCTTTGTTTATATCTATTTTTTTAAAAAAGAAATTTTTTTTGTAATTTTTATTAGTTTTGTATTTTAAAAATATTTTATTTATTTCTTGGGACCTTGAAACACCTATAACTTTTAAATTTTTATTAAGCAGATAGTTAGAAAAATTTGATCCTGCGAAAGAGTTACTACCTATTACTAATATTGAACCGTTCATTAATTTTTATTAACTGGAATTAATTTTTTAAACTGATCAAGTATATCATATTAAAAAAAAACCCCAGAACATATTTAGCTGGGGTTTTTAAATTAAATAATTTATATCCATTTAAATTATAAAAATTTTTTTCAGTGCATAAATTAAGCCAATTGGGCTATTAGTACTGGTCAGCTGCACGCATTACTGCGC